>ERZ791815.203-NODE-203-length-62861-cov-39.021718_pt1 | contig 62861 bp, 55 predicted proteins | sample MGYA00510302_ERZ791815 | MGnify/ENA primary metagenome ERZ791815 (study PRJEB30046, sample SAMN00791995) | human gut metagenome | study: EMG produced TPA metagenomics assembly of the A metagenome-wide association study of gut microbiota in type 2... | reverse complement strand
TCCATTTCTCCGTTTGGAGAAACTCCGATGCACTCAACAGGCTAAAGCCCATAAATAACAACTCAAAAAAGAACTCAAAAATTTGAGTTCCTTTTGAGTTCCTATTTGAGTTCCTTTAAAGAACTCAAATTTTTTAGACTTTTTTGAGTTTCTTCAATCGCTCTATAAACTCTCCACATGTGCTCACAACATCTTTACCATCAAGATGCTTTAGATACATTTCCTCCTGTCGTTTGCTCCTCGCATCCCACTTTACTTTCCATATAATCCTTCTGACCGGTATTTCAAGCGGAAAATGAATGGGAAATGTTATTTCGCCAGTGGGCTTTGTGATCGTTTCTACTTCTATCCCATGTTTTAAACCATTATTAGCATATTTAAATGCATCCAGTGTATCCTTGTCCAAATCATTACTCCGGATACGTTCTGCATAATCTAACATTGCATGAAGACACGTTCCTACAGCATAAAAGATGCTGTTCTCGTCTTCGGTTGTATAATCTTTCTTCTTCAATATTTGATCTATTTCTATTTTCATCTCGGAATATGAATGTTCCATTGCATACATCAAATTATTCATATAGTACTTCTCCAAACAATACAATCCTATTATTCCATTTTCAACAATCCGCTACTGTTTTTAATCATATTAATTATCATTTCTCTAGTCTTTTTACCACTTCTATACTCCTCTAGCAATTTTAAAAGAACCGTTGTTTCAATTATTAAACTTCCATTCCTCTTTGCCAAATTTATCTGTGTGTCTTTTACCGGTTCTCTATCCTTAGGTTCTTTATTATTTTGATGATTCATAATTAACAGCGCCTTTACACTATTAGGATCCTTTTCTTCATGCTCATCCAAATAACCTTGAAAATGAACATCTAACTGTGATATATTTTCATTTTTTACATTATGTCTAACGCCCTTTATTTCACCAATAAAGACATTATCATCTATTTCAAACAAAAAATCTTCCTTTTTGTTATCTACAAATCCAGAGAGATCACATCCCATTAGTTCCTCTAAGATTTTAAAAACGACTTCAACCAATCTGTCTCCGGATGTATATAATATTGATTTTAACCGCATATTGTCAGCTAATTTATTTTGGGAACATTCTATATGATTCTCTATTTTCTCCACTTCATTTTGCCATTCTGAAATTTTTGTTTCCTGTTCAATATCATCAAACATTTTTATTTCCGAAATCCACTTTGGTGCCGCTTCCTCTTTCTCTAATGTTCCAATTCCATCAAGTAAATTCATCAAACTATCTGCATTAACTATCTTAAGCGTAGTTATATAAATCCTATTATTCCGCATTACGGTTGGCTTTTTACTCTTAATGGACCTTATAACAAATTCAGTATCCCAAAAAGCATTTCCCTCAAAGTAGAAAGCTGCTTCATATTCCATACTGCCTACATTAGATCTCGTATTTTCATAAGTAAGCGATATTCCAGCAAAGGAATCAAATAATTTCGACAAAATATTATTTTGTAATGAATATAATATGTCTTTCAACTCTGTATTATTCAAATACCTTTTATCATATTTATTATAATAAAACACTTCATTTTGAGGCAGTATAATCACCACATATGCATTTCGACTATTATCAATCATGCTTATTACGCTTTTTAAATCGTTGCTTATATTTACACTATTCGCTGTTTTACCACTGGAATACCAAATATATGGACTCGACAAATCAATAACATCAATTTCGTATTCATCTAAAGAACGTATATCATGCAACGAGTATTGAGCCAGCTCTTCACCGTCATATTTTGTATCTTTTCCATCGTAGGTCACAACCTGTATCATAATGATTTTCCTCCCTGTTTTTTATGTCATATAAGCAAATCACCTGTGAACTTTTCCAATTCATAACAAAAAGGCAAAAATACCCAACCATTAGGAAATACACTTTACCAATTTCTCCAGTGTATCTCTATTCAATTAATATTTATTTATAATATTGGTATATACATCCACTCTACCTAGACTTATATTATCAATTTTTATTCTACAATAGCAACTGCTCCACAACAAGTACTTTTCAATAGCTTCGCCTGCTTTTTATTTTTTCTTGATATCTCCAAGCATCTCCGGAAAATATGATGTGGTTCCCATTATTCCCGCTGTGGCGTTATCTGCATAATAATGCAAAAAGGAACTCAAAAATCTGAGTTCCTCTTATATTTCTTTGTCTTTAACTACTCCTTAAACACAAATCAGGCTTTCTTATCCTTCTTTGTGGTCAGCGCAACAGCAAGTATTAATTGGGCAATTGGTATTACATAATAATTTATCCATGGCTTATAAATGATCGGTATTGCCATAAATATGCAGCCTACTACCGTTGATAATATGATCATCACAACAAATGCCACCAGTTTGTCACTTCGTTTCTTAAAAGTATTCATAAATGGGACACATATCGTAACAATTAAAAACCATATAGCCCCGGATATAAACTTTATAACCCTATTCCCCTGATTCTTTCCTGCTGCCAATGATGAATTCACCTCATCTACCAATCCGGTAACCAGTGAATTTACCGATCTATCTCTCTGCATTGCAATTTCTTGTAAAATACTCTCATATTCCTCTCGATACACCGGATTACTATTAATCTTACTTTCATCTAATTGCGTTAGATGCTCCAATATGCTTATTCGTTTCTCCATTCTGGAATAGTAAAATGTACTGGAATCAATATAGGGAAATATCAAGATAATACATATCAGGGTTCCTATTATTCCAATCCAAAGTTTTGGCTTTTTATAATTCCGCTTCAAAAGCTCCACTATCAATTCCAGCAGATTAGCAACAGCTTCCATCCAGACTCCTCCGTTTATCTTTTGTTCGCTTTGTATACATATTTCACATTACCTGAAATTTTCAATAGGGTATTTATATAGAAATTGCAGTTCATCTGCAGTAACTATTTTTTTAGTGAAATCAGCTCTTATTACATCTCTATAATTAAATAAACTTATTGAAGTGATGATAGGAAATCTCTCATTTCATTTTCTTTTTCAAGTTGTTTTATTTTCTCCAGTCTTTTCTGTTCCTCCGCTCTCTGCTCTCGCTCCATCTGTTGAAGCACAGCATTCTTATATATGCCGTTTGTGATATCCACCCATTCCTTTACATACTTTACTACGTTTCTTATTGTCTCCTGCGATGCGTTTAAACGTATTGGCATGGCAAGCATGTTTTCCCCAAATTTTTGTAATCTATTCGTTTCATATCCCATCATCGCAGTATGCAAATACGTATCAGAAGTTATTCTTTGAAACCAGTCTGCATTAATAGGCTGATCTAATTCAAATAGTAGATTGCCGCTTTCATATTTAATTGCAATCACTTCAGGATTATAATCTTCTGGTTTTTGAACGCTAATAGCCAAGTTTCTCAGTCTCTTTACTTCATCCTCATTCTCTTGTTTATCAGCCAAAGCCTGCATTTCTGTAAGAATTACCTCTTCCGGATATAATCTTTCATTAGGTTCCTGTCTATACATTTTTACAAACAGTTCATCCAAATAACTATATTGGGGCGCGATTTCGCCAATTTTTTTATAATCAGATGCCTGAGCAATTTCACCAGTAAACATTTCATTTAGAATAAGAGCTGCTGCATATATATCAGTCTGAGGAAGTGCAATGCCCCCTTTTTTCCTCTGTTCTGGCGCTGCATATTGAAAATTTGCCATTCTATCTGTACGTTTGGTTTCAATAACTGTCGCCAAATCCTCTACGGAAAAATGCGCAATCCCAAAATCAGCAATAACTGGTTCCAGGCTATCTTTAGCAAAAAGAATGTTTTCCGGTTTAATGTCTCGATGTATTGCCCCTGATTTATGTGCATATTTTAATCCCCTAAGAATACCAGTGAATATCTTACTTATATCGCCATATTTTATCCCCTCTTTGATATAATCCCGCAATGTTCCAGCATATAACGGCATTACATAAAAGATATAATCAGTTCCTGCAGTCCCGTAATCAAGAATAGGTAAAATATTGGGATGCTCATGTTTTATACAGAAAAAAGTTTCGTTTTTAAAACGCTTCAGTACTTTTTCAGAATTATCTCTTTCCAAAAATTTAATAGCAACCTCTTCTCCATCTTTATCTGTTGCGCTCCAAACTTTTCCGTTTCCACCAGCACCGACTTGTTCCTTCAACGTAAATCTATTAAACGCTGTAATTACTTCAACTCCCTTTTTCAATTTTACTCTCTCAACCATATCCACTGTTCCCTCACTCTCTACCATTGCAAGCATTCGCGAGATGATTTCCTCAAAATCAGTTTCATCACTCCATCCACCCATTTTCGAAAACTTTTTTCGTATATACTCTACGGATTGGGTTGTTGGTCTCCTTTCAAGTTCTACAAGTACTTTATTTTTCCATGCTATAAATTCAGGATCTTTATATATAACGGTGCCTCTTGAATCACGTTTAAATCTTTTACGGATTTCAGGAATTTGTTCAATCAATTCCGTTAGTTTTGCGTTATCGTTCATATTCTACTAACCTCTCTCTCAACTATACCTCTGACAAATCTGTCCTTTTATTATCAACAATACTCTCAAACAATGAATTTTAATTTTCCTGCATGCTCTCTTTATACTGAACCGACTATTGTCTGCTCCCTGTATCTGTCACAGCAATGCCCGGAACCATAAGTAATTCTATAAGTATAATTGAAGCGCATTTTTCATTCCTCCGATCAAGCTACTGTATCTAGTCTACTCTTACTCTTTATCAAAATCAATATTTTTTCAAAAATATTCTTGAAAATACTTTATATTTATAGTATTATTCTCCATAATAAATATATATAATATATTTTGGAGTGTCGTTCTATGGAATCATATCATTTGGATAAACTACCGGAAACAGATTTAATTGAAAAATTTAACTCTCCCACAACCTCTCGCGAAGAATCCTCCGCGATCCTGGCATATTTGTGGGAAAAATATCAGGCCTTTTTAGCGGATCAATGCCGGCGCTGCTTCTCTAATAGTACTTTTATTAATTTTGAAGATATACTGCAGGAGTGTGCGCTCACTTTCATAGATGTTCTCCATTCCTATGACCCGGAGCGGGGTAGGCTAACCACGGCACTGGTTCCATATCTGCAGCATACCTTCAGTGATTATGTGGCCAAAGAGCATGGCAGCTCACAATATGACAATCTGATCAATTCCCGCATCCAAAAAGTATTGTCAGATGAAGATCTTACCGGAAACGAGGATCCGGATCATTTAAATGCTCTGTACAACAAAAAATACCCTAAAAATCCGCTTTCCTCGAAATCTTTTAAAAAGCACCTTGAATATTATCAACTGCAAAACCCGGTCTACCTGGATCAATATTCTCCGGAATTACTGCAGTATGCGGTGAAGTCCGATTGCGACTCTGTATGGCAGAGTATTGATGACCAGACCACCTATACTATCATCAAAAATTATATCAAAAAAAAAGAAGGAAACGATCGTCTCCTTCTGCTTTTTCTGTTTAACTTTATTTCCTACATAGAAATAGATGGTTATACCTATTTCCGCAATGAAAACCCTCATCCAGTCAAGCCATTGCGCAATGCCTGCCTGGCTCTCTTCCCTGAGCTATCCCAGTATTTATATGACAATGCTTGTATTCCGGATATGCAGGATAAAACGCTATTGCGTTTCCTCCGCCACTTCTCTGCTCTTAAGTGTTAAAGTATATCCGTCCCGTCCTGTAAAATAGAACATAACCGCCATTAACGTAACCGTAATCTGTCCGCTGACCAGCACCATCTCTGCCATACCAAAGCACAGGATTGCAAGAAGGAATACGATGCAAGTCCAATTACCTTTCAAACATAACCGAAAAGCTCTGTACAGGCTATACAGGTATATCAACAAAAACAGGATTCCCGGTATGATTCCATAATCATAGGCAACCTGTAAGAACATATTATGCGCATGACCATAATATGTATCTCCTGATATCCAAAATCCCGAATGCTCCTTATCATGTCCTCTAAAATTCAAATGATTCCAATAGTAGGTATATATAACCTTCCTGGCATCCGTGGACGAAGACAATGCATTCAGCTCTTCTATATTAAACGGATTATCCGGACTGCTTCCGGCTTCATTTTCTACTATCGCCTGTCTGTTCAGTTCTTCCGCATGTACCGGCAACGCCTGCATAAATTGCTGAAACTGCACACTCCATTTATCCGATCCAATTCCTATGGATTCCAGTAATCTGTTAACATCATTATATACTACTTCTTCGAAAGATATATATTTCGAACTATTCCAGGGATCAAAAGAACAAACACTCACTCCTTCCACATACTCTCCCTCAAACCATACAGGATGATGGAGAATCGTGGGTAAATAACGTATACTCAAATAGCATATGGGGAACGTCAAAACGACGCATACTACCAGTGTCACCGCATGTAGCAGCACTCCGTAAAAGGTCTTCCTCTTAAAAATATTATAACCAAAAATAACAAATGCCGTCACTGCTACGATCCCTAAAATCGGTGCCTTTCCCCCGGTAAAAACAGTAAAACTTATCATTGCAGCACTCATAAAGAAATAAAAAAATCGAATCCACCATTTTTTATTCTTTTCCCTGCTGTAAATCCACTTTACCAGGAATGCACAGAATACAATCATATAATGCATGCCGTTCTGCGTTTCTCCGGAATATAGCCCCCTATATCTGACATAATCATAAGGACGGAATCCAAAGGCTATGATCTGTTGTCCGAAGAACCACAGAATGATCCCTGTCATCATTCCATCAAAGAAATCCTCTGTTCTCTCCTTCGGGATCCCTATCACTGCAAAACCACCATAGATTAACAAGTACCATAACGGTACGATCCCCTCATGCACAGACAATTGCATTAACACAAGGCATAGCCACGTACACCAAAATACCGGTTGCTTTATCCTGGCAAAAAGCTCAGTGTAGCTTTTCTCCTGATACACATAAATAATCAAATAACTCCACACTGAGATATTCAACACCGCTGTGATCCATTGTCCCTTATATTGCCAGCAATTATTCCCTATGATGCAGGCAATGATTGCAAGTATCACACATACCGGAGTCCATAATAAATAGGGCTTTGCTTTTTCTTTTTCAAATTTAATCGAAGGAAGGAGTAGTAATGCCAACTACTCCCGTTAGATTGGTAAAAGTCATCTGGATTGTGCCAAGGGCACTTCCCCGTCTCTGGTCAATGATCCCCAGAAAGACAAAGCATAACGCATACCACCATTTATACAGCTTCTCTTTGGTCATACTATGCATACCTATAACTCTCCTTGCATGAACTTACTCTACTATAATGCCTCCCAGTACTCTGATGTCCTGTCTCTTTAACAGTTCCAGTTCACCGGCTACCTCATTGTACAACGTGGATCCGGCCTTTTCTACCAATATCGCACCCTGCATGGCATCCATTTTCTCCATCGCCTCTGCATCGTATAACACATTATCCAGAACGCTTACACTGATCTGCTCCTTCTCCAACGCCGCCTTAAGACTCTCACATACCTTATCTGCTCCGGCGCTCATGTTGCATCCCATGAGGCATATATTGTTCAATCCATTTTTTACTGCTGCAATCTTTATCGCTGCAAAAGCCAGTTCCATGGACTGCTCTGCTGTAAATTTCCTTTTACCATAATGGCGCAGGGAATCCACCCATTTATCCAGGAATACTTTTGTGCCGGATTCCCGGACGACCAATCCGATCTGCGGAATGCCATATATGCTCTGCAGTTCATCGGATACTCTTAACTTGGTATTAAAAATATATGCCATGCAAATAACTACCGCATATACAAAGGCAAATAATACCGCACCTAATAATATATATTTTTTGCTGACTGCCGGTGTCGGTACAGGATTTTCTTCTGCTGTCACATTCTGTGCCGGCTGTTCCGATTGCTCTGCTCCCTCCCAGGTCAAAAGTTCGTAATACTTCTTCTGTTCCTCTGTAAAATCTGCTTTTGTCGCAGCAATCGTCGATTGCAGAGATGCGATCTCATTTCTACACTGTATCTGCTCATCCATCAGTTCCTTATTCATAACAGAACCGGTGGTCTCTGCTACTAATATCAGTGCATGTTGGCCCAACTCATTGTTTAACTGTTTCTGTTCCTCAGAAATATAAGCTTTTACTGCTTCTGCCAGTTTCTGACAAGCTTCCGCATCCGACTGCAGAATTGACAGCTTTACACAATTCGTCCCCAAGGACATTTCCTGCTGCTTCTCAGTTTTGCTCTGAATCGTCAGGCTTGACACCGTTTCTGCGGAGATCAATTCTCCCACATAGCCGGCATCTATTCCGGTCTGCTGCGCTACCCAATCATATAAGCCAACATTATTTAACAGTGATGTATATAAAGCTCCCAATTGTCCATCCATCGATCCGTCTGCTGTCTGCACCTGATAGATCAACTCTGTCTGAACCGTCTGTAACGGATTCAACTGCATGTAAATTGAATTCTCTGAATATGTCTTCTTCAAATCATATTCCTTCTCATCATCTACTACTGCCAGCACCGTTGCCAGACTTTTGTCATCCAAGCTTTGCTCCAGCTGTGTCAGCTGTTCCTCTACGGTTGTTTCTTCCTGCACAACCGTTTCCGGCTGTTGTACATTTTGTACCGTACGGAGAGACTTCATATAGCTGAAGCCTCCCAGTAATACTGCGCCCAATACCAGCGCCACGATCATTTTACGCCAGTGTGACAGAACATCTGCTATCATGTCTAATAAGTCGATTTCTCTTGTCTGCATTGTTTTATGTTCCCTCCTTTAAAAATCCCCGGGCATTACACCGGTTCATAAAATGTATCCGGGCAATTCGGATCAAACACCTCATTGCAGGTCATCACGGTAACCAGATTCTCCGTTTCCGACAAATTGATGATATTATGAGACCATCCTGGGATCATATATACCGCCTCTATGTTATCACCGGATACTTCAAATTCTACCATTTCTCCGGTATTGATGTTTTTCTCCCGGATCAGGCCATGCCCGGCTACCACAATGAATTGCTCCCATTTACTGTTATGCCAATGCTGTCCTTTTGTAATTCCCGGTCTGCTGATATTGATGGATACTTGTCCGCAATTCAAGGTATGCATCAGTTCCGTAAAAGATCCGCGGTCATCTTCATTCATTTCCAATCGATATTTAAACTTGTCCGTAGGAAGATATGTTAAATACAATGAAAACAATTTCTTCGCAAAAGATCCCTCCGGCATCTCCGGCATCAGCAATGAATCCGGCTGTGCCTTGAACTCCTGTAGCAGATCCACGATTTCTCCTAACGTAACCTTATGTGTAACTGGTATACAACAGTATCTGCCATCTGCTCTCAATACAGTCTCTACACCATCAAACTCACAATGTTGCTCTTTCCCCTCCAGGAGATCAAACATTCCCTCTATGAGATCATCTATGTAGAGCAGTTCCAGTTCTGTTGTCCTGTCATTTACTGTAAACTCTTCATCATTCGCTACCGCCCAACAGAAGGTACTGACTGCAGAATTGTACTTCGGTCTGCTATGCCCCATCAGATTCGGGAAGCGATACACTGCAACCTTAACACCAGTCTCTTCTGCGTATGCAAAAAACAAATCTTCTCCTGCCTTTTTGGAACGACCATATTCGGAATCTACAAATCTGCCTGATAATGTTGCTTGAATGGAAGAAGAGAGCATAATCGTCGCCTTATTCTCATACTTTCTCAGAGTAGCCACCAGCTTAGAACTAAATCCAAAATTGCCCTGCATGAACTCTTCCGGGTTCTCCGGCCGGTTCACTCCCGCTAGATGAAATACGAAGTCAGCTTTCTTACAATATTCATCCAGTTCCTCCTCTGAGGACTGCAGATCATATTCGTAAATTTCATCAATCTTGATCTCCGGTCTGGTACGATTCTTATGATCCCTAATATTTTTCAGGTTGTTGACAAGGGCAGTCCCTACCATGCCCTTTGCACCTGTGACTAATATGTTCATCGGTTATTACCCTTTTCTCCACACCATTTTATTCACGACATTCACATATCCCTGAATGATTCTCACGACTTTCATAGATACCGTTTCGTCTACATAGTCGGGGCAAGGCTTTCCTAAGATGCCCTTCTGCTTCATATTGATTGCCATATCTGTCGCCTGCAGAAGTTCCTGTGTCGTAATCCCTGCCAGAATAAAGTTGCCGGATTCCAATGCTTCCGGACGCTCTGTGGAAGTACGAATACATACCGCTGCAATCGAATGTCCGATAGACAGGTAAAAACTGCTCTCCTCCGGCAAGGTTCCGGAATCCGATACAATTGCCAGTGCATTCATCTGCAGTTTATTATAATCGTTGAATCCCAGCGGCTCATTCACCCGTACTCTCGGATCCAGTTTAAATCCACTGGTTTCCAGCTTCTTCCGGGATCTCGGATGGCAGGAATAGAGGATCGGCATGTCATATTTCTCTGCCAACGCATTGATTGCATTGAACAGTGAGGTGAAATTCTTGTCCGTGTCGATATTCTCTTCTCTGTGCGCAGACAATAAAATATATTTATCAGGTTGTAATCCCAATCTGTTCAATACGTCAGATGCCTCAATCTTGTCCAGATTGCCATGCAGCACCTCTGCCATAGGCGAACCGGTCACATAGATTCTCTCCTTCGGCATTCCCATCTCATGAAGATATTTTCTGGCCGGTTCGGAATAGGGCAGGTTTACGTCAGAGATCACATCCACGATCCGACGGTTCGTCTCCTCGGGAAGACATTCATCCTTACACCTATTACCGGCTTCCATATGAAAAATAGGAATGTGCAGTCGCTTTGCAGAGATTGCTGACAGGCAGCTATTCGTATCTCCGAGCACCAATAACGCATCCGGCTTAATCTCTGCCATCAGCTCATAGCTTTTGGCAATGACATTTCCACAGGTCTGTCCCAGATTCTCTCCAACCACATTCATCCATACATCCGGGCCGCCCAGATCGAAGTCCGACCAGAACACATCATTCAGATTCTTGTCATAATTCTGCCCTGTGTGAGCTACACAACAATCAAAATATTCTCTGCAGCGTTTGATGGTAGCTGCCAGGCGAATAATCTCCGGTCTTGTCCCGACAATGATCAGAAGCTTGATTGCACCGTTGTTTTTCCACTTAAAATCATACATCTCTTAGTCCTCCGCCAGTCTCCCCTGAATATATGCCAGCTTCGCGATGGTAGCCTTGGTCTCTTCAAGATTCAGCATTCTTGTATTGTTCGAATTAAACTCTGTCAGTGTATTTCTCTTCGCATCACCGTCTTTGAAATACTTATCGTAATTCAGACCACGGTTGTCCGCAGGCACTCTGTAGAAACCACCTAAGTCAATTGCCTTGGCACACTCTTCATTAGTCAACAGGGTCTCATACATCTTCTCACCATGTCGGATACCGATGACCTTGATATCTTCCTTCTTGCCTCCGAACAGTTCGCACACTGCCTCTGCCTGTGTTCCGATAGTACATGCCGGTGCTTTCATGATGAGCAGATCTCCGTTCTCACCCTTTTCAAATGCAAACAATACCAAATCCACCGCTTCCTCCAGGCTCATGATGAAACGAGTCATAGAAGGTTCCGTCACCGTAATTGGATTGCCTGCTTTGATCTGATCAATCCACAGAGGGATAACAGAACCACGAGAGCACATAACATTGCCATAACGAGTGCAACAGATCTTTGTCTTCCCCGAATTACGGGACTTGGCAACAGCCACCTTCTCTTCGATAGCTTTCGTGATGCCCATCGCATTAATAGGGTATGCCGCCTTATCCGTAGATAGGCAGATGACTGACTCTACACCTGCCTCAATCGCAGCTGTCAGCACATTATCCGTACCGATTACATTCGTACGTACTGCCTCCATAGGGAAGAATTCGCAGGACGGTACCTGTTTTAACGCTGCTGCATGGAAAATATAGTCTACTCCATACATTGCAGAACGCACAGAATTCAGATCTCTCACATCTCCAATGTAAAACTTAATCTTGTCCGCCACTTCCGGCATCTTCGCCTGATATTCATGGCGCATGTCATCCTGCTTCTTCTCATCACGGGAGAAGATGCGGATTTCTCCGATATCCGTCTTGAGGAAACGATTTAAAACAGCATTTCCAAACGAACCAGTTCCTCCGGTAATCATTAATGTTTTTCCTGTAAACAATGACATGATCATTCTCCTTTTTAATACTATTATTTATGTTTTTACATTTTACTTATTCTTCCGTTATTTGCAAAAATTTAAAACAATTTTTCTTCTACCGTAATTCTTACATATAGTTTTACCCAACTAATGACCTTTGCTCATGATCATTTACATCATAATAGAAAGTAACTGTTTTTACAAGTTTAAACATTTTCATATATCCTCCAGATACTTAATCTTTTTGAAATATATCCCTCGTGTATACTTTATCTTTTACATCTTCTAACGCTACATCATATCGATTCGCAATTATCACATTGCTTTCTCTTTTAAACTTTTCCAAATCATTCTCAATCATACTTCCAAAAAAGGTTGTCTCTGTAACCAGCGTCGGCTCAAAGATAATGACTGTAGCCCCTTTTGCCTTAACTCTCTTCATAATTCCCTGAATAGAACTTTGACGAAAATTATCTGAATTCGTCTTCATTGTCAGCCTATAGACACCTATAACTATACTTTTTTCCTTTTGAAAATCATATTGATTTTCACTTTCATAATCATAATACCCAGCCATTTGCAGTACGCGATCAGCAATAAAATCCTTCCTGGTACGATTGCTTTCCACAATTGCTTCTATCAGATTCTCAGGTACATCCTTATAGTTAGCAAGCAATTGTTTGGTATCCTTCGGAAGACAATACCCCCCATATCCAAAGGATGGATTATTATAGTAATCACCAATTCTAGGATCAAGGCATACCCCTTTAATAATCTGTTGCGTATCCAACCCCTTTAGTTCTGCATAGGTATCCAATTCGTTAAAATAACTTACTCTCAATGCCAAATAAGTATTTGCAAAGAGTTTTACTGCCTCAGCCTCCGTAAATCCCATAAACAATGTTTCAATATTGTCCTTGATTGCACCTTCCCTTAGCATATCTGCAAAAATATGCGCCGCCCTCTGTAAACTATCATCTTGCATATCTGTCCCAACAATTATCCTTGATGGATACAAATTATCATATAATGCTTTACTCTCTCTCAAAAACTCCGGACTAAACAATATATTCTTATATTTAAATTTCTTACGAACTGCTTCTGTATATCCTACTGGGATAGTGCTTTTAATGACTATGATCGCATGTGGATTACAATCTATTACCAGCTTTATTACTTCTTCCACTGCAGAAGTATCAAAAAAATTCTTTCTGCTATCATAATTGGTCGATGTTGCAATTATAACATAATCTGCATCCTTGTACGCGCTTTTAGCATCCAAGGTTGCCGTAAGCTGTAATTTTTCGTTTTTCAAATACTCTTCAATATAATCATCATGAATTGTAGCTTGCTTATTGTTTATTTTCTGCACTCTTTCCGCCACAATATCTACTGCTGTAACATTATGATGACGTGCTAATAGTATAGCAACAGAAAGTCCCACATAGCCTGTTCCCGCCACCGCAATTTTCAAATCACTATATGCTCTCATTCGTAACTCCATTCTCTCAATCTCTTGAGCGCCATCTAATTAATAAAATTTATAGCTTCATAGTTCTTTCCACCGAAGTATCTTCTCTTAGCGACCGTCATCATAAATGGGCATGCTGATTACGCCTCCCGATTTTTAATATTTCGCTTCTTTTCCACATTCTTCATTAAAAAATAAAAAAATACCCATTATAGGAACTGTAATTTGTCCTGGAGTAACAACCATCTCGACAAGTCCAAAACACAATATTGCCCCAAGAAACACTCCACCTATAAAATTCGCTCTCCTACCATGGTAAAATGCATGAATAATGCCATGTAGATATATAAGTAAAAATAATCCGCCTGCGACAACGCCATAGCTATAGGCTATTTGTATAAACATATTATGTGCATGACCTATCTCTGTTCCATCTTCCAAATAGAAAACCGCTTCTGAGCTTTTGTGTCCGACAAAATTTAATCGGTGCAAATAATATGAATAAATTACTTTTCTTGCCCCCATAACACCGTCTGCAATGTCAATCCCTACTACACGATATGGATTATCAGGTGACTGACCAGCCTCTTCTTTAAGGTTTTTACTTGTAAAGGCGTCCTCATTATCTAGTTCAGCCGCTACAACCTTTAATACCCCCATATTTTCTGACCATTTTTTCTCTATTGCATCATAATCAATCCCTATGACTCTAAGGATACGGCCTATATTGCTCTCCATTGCTTCATCAAAAGTAATATATTTATCACTATTCCAAGAATCAAATGAGCATATGCTGCGCCCAGACTCATATTCTCCTTGGAACCAAACAGGATGGTGTAAAATAGTAGGCAGATACCGAATGCATCCATAAACAATAGGAACAGTTATTGCAATGCATAAAATCAATGCACCACCATGTAACACCCACTGCCCAATTTTTTTAATACTAATTATATCATAATATACAGTAACAACCAGTGTTACTATAGCAATGCCCATCAAAGCTGCTCTACTTCCTGTAAACAATGTAAAGCTAATACATCCTGCCGCCATAAAGAAAAAGAAAAAGGACAAAAATTTTTGTTTCTTCTCTTTCGCCTCCATCCATTTGATTAAAAAAGCACAACAAACAAGCATATAAAACAAACCATTCTGCGTTTCACCGGCATACAATCCATGATATCTTATATAGTCGTATGGTCTAAAACCAAAAGCAATAATCTGTAAAACAAAAAACCATATAATTATACCATCCAACATTCCATCCAAAAAAGTTCTTCTCTTTTCATTTGGAATACCGATTAAATAAAACCCACCATAAATCATCAAGTGCCATAAAGGAACCGCCCATCCGTGAACAGAAAATATCATCAGGGAAAGCATCACTATAGCACATATAATATACGGCCTGCAGATTTTAGACAATACATTCAGTTCATTTCTGTTATCCCATATATATATTATCAAATAGCTCCATACTACCACATTAAGAACTGCTGTCACCCATTGTCCTTGATACACCCAATATTTACTACCTATAATGGCAATCAGAATGCTTATCGGAATACACACAATCGTCCAATAGCCGTACTTCTTTTCCAGAAATTTCTTCACCTTCAAGGAGGGTACTAACATCATAGCAATTACAATCCCTGTCAGATTACTAAAAGTCATTTGAATTTGTCCTATTGCACTGCCTCTCCGCTGATCTATAATTCCTAAGCACAGAAAACAAAACATATACCAAATTCTCACCCTATTCTTAATTATTTTGCTTTCCATATTCTTTTCCTCCATACGCCTTCAAAAAAACGGCTTTTTTGCCAGTAATATAATTTAAAATGATAACCACGACGGACACTATGACCTTAGAAGCAAATTCTTTCATTCCTATACTAACCAGCCCAACAACTCCAAAATAATCTATGAATCCACTTAATCCTCTATATATAATAAATCTTCCTATTTCAGATAACAATTCGCTCATTTTCGTGCAATGGCTCTTAAATACAATATTTTTATTGCATATGAATGCTGTTATTTTGGTTATTATAATTGTAATTATATTTGCGACTCTATAATCCATATTGGTTAACAGCAGCGTTTTGAACATAACGACGTTCATAAGTGCAGTACCTAAACCAACAATTGCGTATAATGCTGTTTCTTTATTAATAATCTTTGTTATCTTTTCTTTTATTCTCATAGTATAATGATCCATATTAATCATTTTTTTCTAATATTATCAGCTCAGATAATCCCCATTTAGGCGGAAATTTTTTCTCTATCGGTTCTAAAATATGTGACGCCATATTATATATTTTTGAATTTTTTTCATTAAGGGTTGTGCTGAAACTCTCTCCCTTGCTTCTCTTTTTTCTCCCTTTCAACCAATATGGGATAATTCCCATCATATTAAAATAAATATTCCGTTTTATCTCCATTTGATTTCTTTTCGCTATATCCAAAAGCATACCCGGATCATATCTCCTAAAATGATTCACATTTGCATCCATATCACAATACAATTTTTTCCAGGCCGGAACCATTATGATCAGTTTTCCTCCAGGTATGAGCAAACTTTTCATCTTTTCAACTGCTAAATAATCGTCTTCAAGGTGCTCTAATACGTTGATACATATTACCGTATCAAATTTTCCACAAAATTCGCTTAAGTCATCCTTTAAAACATCTACATTTCTTGCGCTAAAAAAAGAATACTGACCAAATTTTGCATTCATTATCTCTATTTGTGAATCGAATATATCTGTTGCTACCACCTGAGTTGCCTTATCAATATAATATGACACCATTCTTCCGGTTCCTGCTCCGACATCAAATATTCTCTTTCCTACATATTCACTATATGTATCATACATCCATGTCGAATAAGCATCTATATAATCCCAATGATTTAAATTATCTTCTAATTTATTTTGCACTATTTTATTATCCTCACTTTATATACACATGACACGTCTTAAAATATCTTTACGCACTCTCTTCAAAAAAGACTATTCTACAATTCTTTGGTTATAATAAATCATTTTTGCTACATTCAACGTCATACTCCATCTTTTTAACACGATATTGTATATCCTGAAGTATCTTACGGTTAGCAGCAATAATATCTGCCTGAAGTCCTATTATAATTGTCATGAATCCCATTAAAATAAGAATACTTGCCAATATTAGAGATTGTATATGTCCGCCAGAGGCTCCTATACACAAAAAAACAAGATATCGAATACCTAAAAAAGTACCTAAAGCAAGTGGGATGCTCCCTACAATCGTAAAAAATCTTAACGGTTTGTACATCATAAACGCTCTTATAATTGTCACAGAAGAGCGCTTCACATATCCAAACATACTATGAAAGAGCCTGGACGGACGCAGTTCTTCATTTGTATGTATCGGAACAGAAGTCATAGCAATCTTCTCTCTCCCCGCTTGTACTATCGTTTCTAAAGTATATGTATATTCATTAAATACATTTAACCTCATTGCGGCATCTCGGCTATACGCCCGAAAGCCACTTGGGGCATCGGGAATATCTGCATTGGATGCGACCTGTACTGTCCAACTCCCCACATGCTGCAATTTCTTCTTTAAAGGAGAAAAATGCTCTGTCTGATCTATTGGGCGGCTTCCGATTACAATATCACTCTTGCCTTCAAGAATAGGTCTTACAATTTTCTCTATATCTTTACCGTCATATTGATTGTCTGCATCCGTATTGACAATAATGTCTGCTCCATTTCGCAGACAGGCATCTATGCCTGCCATGAAGCCATACGCCAATCCCTTATTCCGCTTAAAATTAACTATATAATGAACTCCGCATTTTCGAGCAACCTCTACTGTATTATCCTGACTTCCGTCATTAACAATCAAATACTCTATTGTATCTATACCCTCTATTTTCTTTGGTAAATCATTTAATGCAACTTGTAAGGTTTCTTCCTCGTTGTAACATGGAATCTGTATTATTAATTTCATCCGTTGTCTCCTTTTTCTACTACACTTCGTCTTGAAAAATTATTTAATATACCTTGTCTACATTAGGATTTTCTATGTCATGAGTATATATCATCAGCAAGCAGTTCTTCAGTAATGACCTCTTCTATCGTATTCTTTAGAGTTTTGCAAAAAATCAGTTTGACAAGGCACATGCTATTAATACAAAACTATATCTTTAAATAAGTACTCTGAATTAGCAGATCCTGTTTGATCTATATATCCTCCATTAATTATAATAGTTACCTTACCACTCGCATTTGAAATATCAAGCACATATTGATGCCACTCATTATCCAAATCATTAAATTCTTGCGTCATAATGCTAATTATTTGCCCGGAATCATTATATACAAACACTCCCGGTTGTCCGCAATCCAAAACTTTCCTACCATAAAAGGTCAAATAATTATAACCAGTAATATCTTCTACCTCTACTTTTGCTCCAACATATTCATTATCCAATAAATACTTCCAAAGTTCGTTTTCGTTTTCCTCTCTGTTCAGACATCCAACACACTTTAATTGTTTCTTTCCGTCTTCCCCTGACTCGACGACCGCTCCGGACATATAAATATCGGAATCGCTTTCAAGTAAATTATATGGTTTTGCACCCGTAATCTCTTCATTCAATAACGCAGCAGCGTAATAGTCACTTTCATAATCGTCCTGCGTATATAAATTATTATAATCATAGTCTAAATATATTTTTAATTCCTGATTCAAATATTCCTGGTAATTTTCATTTGTCAGTAAATATTTCCCATCTTTCATCCAATAAAGTATTAGACTATTAATCCATTGTCCATAATGAATTCTATCTCTGTAATTATTTAAGTCCGTAATAATATCCGCTCTATTATTAAATGAAAATAAATATATGTTTTTGTGTTCGAGAATCAGCTCAATAATATATTTTTCTGTCTCTACATGCTTATATATTTCTCCTGTTTCCGCTAAAGATTCCCAATATACTGCGCTATAAGGAGAAAAATAGTAATAAAATTTCACATCTGGATATTCATCTGCAATACTTGTAATATTTTGTGTAATGTTTTCTTTTATAATAGCTTTTTCTTCATCGGAAAGATGAACTTTATTATTACCTGGTCCACTATATGGCAGTTTATCCAGCGTATCATTACCATAAATAGATTTTGTTCCGTAGCTGAACCAATCTTGCCACCTTGCATAATCATCAAATGACGTTATCCCCGGATTAAAATCATTTCTATCATTTTCGGTCATCATGGAATAGACTCTATTAAAAATGACATCACGATTCAATAAATAATTAATATCGTTAAATGGATTGTTATCGTACAAATACGTAGGATATTTATTTAAATCGTCATGCATAGCTGATGCGTTTTCATAAAAATAATTCATATCTAAACATCTGATAATTGTTTTTAATTGATCATTATTTTTTAATGCTATGGCTATATGATCATTTATTTCTTTATAAGAGCCACCCGCATATGGCAACTTCACAGAATTCACTCCAAATATTTTGTCAAATTCCGAAGTTTTAAAATTTTCAGTCATTGAAGTTCCCGTTATTAGTGCATCATACTCAAAATTTTTACTAATCCCATCATTCTGACTTCTCTCATTATCTATTGTATAATAATACGCATTCGTATAGGGTTTGTGAAAATGAAAAAAAGGATCTACTTTGTAAACAAAGATCCCGATTACTACTAATATTAGCACAACCATACTTCCCCAGCACACCAGCCATTTTTTCGAATTCATACTCATCCTCTGTTTAAAAATTCAAATATACAAATACAGACTCACCACTTATGCAAATAACTGCCCAGCAAAAAGCTAATGCTGCCAAAAACATACTCAGCCATGAAATTTTTTTCATATTTCTATAATTATTATTAGGCAGCAAACATATTATCATACTAGCCAAAATAAAGAGTATCATCCAAAACTCTCCCATTTGCCAGCTCCATTTATTGGAAAGCAGATGGCAATTAGATATTACCGCAGACTCCGGTATTCTAAAACAATCAATCAAGCCACTACTTACTGTTATATTCTTTCTTAACAAGACCAGTTGTAATATTTGTTTCCACTGTGTCACAGAATCTGACCTGAATAGTAGCCACAGAATATTTATTACTGCAAACGTCACAATCCATCTAAATATCCGGAATATTTTATTCTCCCATTTCTCTATGATTCGATCCATCACACTAAATGCACCATGCAATATGCCCCATAATATAAAGGTCCAATTTGCGCCATGCCAAATACCACTTATTCCAAAGACAATCATTGTATTCAAATATGTAAAAATTTTTCCTCTTCTGTTTCCTCCCAACGGAATATAAATATATTTAGTAAAAAATTTGGTAAGAGAAATGTGCCAACGTTTCCAAAAATCACGAATAGATAAAGCTTTATATGGAGAATCAAAGTTCATTGGTAATACTATGTTCAGCATAAGAGAACACCCTACAGCCATATCGCTATAGCCACTAAAATCAAAATAAATTTCAAATGTATAAAACAGCATTATCAATATCCAGTCCACTGCTGTTGTATCATCTATATTTATATATCCCCATTGGACTGCTTTTGAAAAAGTATCAGCCAATACTAATTTTTTGAATAATCCAAAGGAAAACAATTTAATACCACATGCTATATTATCCCAATCAATTTTTTTCTTTTCCGGATCATTTATCTGCGCCATAAAATCAACCGGTTCGACTAATGGTCCCATCAATATTTTGGGGAAGTAAAGAATGAAAGCTAAATAATCAATTATGGAGATTTCTTTTAGTTCCTTTTTATAAACGCTTACATTATATGCAATTTGCTGAAAGGTAAAAAAACTTATTCCTAAAGGCAGCGTCAGTTCTCTTAATGCAATATTCGTTCCAAACAAAATATTAATATTAGAGATTGTAAAATTGGTATATTTTAAATACGCCAACGCTCCGATATTAATTATTACTGGCACTGCCCAAAGCAGTCTATTCCCTTTATCTCTTTTTCTACTCCAAATTGCGCACGTGAAATTCAGTAGTATGCTTGCCAATATAATAATAAATGTACTCCAACCGGCATATGTGTAAAACCAAATACTTGCAACAATCAAAATTATTTTTCCAACAACCGAATTTACTTTATTGCCTAAGAAATATCCTAGAATGGCTACTGGCAAAAATACAAATATAAAAACATAGGAATTAAACTGCATATCATTTTTCTCTACTTTCTTTCACAAAATATAGTAGACTTCCAATCAGCGAAACCGTTATCTGTCTGGGAATAATGATCATTTTCAAAATCCCCAAATACAATATTGTCAAAAGAAGCACATCCCTTACAAATACAACTATTTTATGAGTCCTTTGCTCACAGTAAGGTTCCCGATATCATATATATACTGTCGTATCTAGTTGCCCTTCCATAAATTCCACTATAACTTGTCCATTCTCTCTTTTCATTGGCAAAATATAATTATCTGTAACAAAGACTAAGTTATCATTATCCTCGCAGCTTATTTATATTTTCCCATTTTGTGATATAACCTGTATTTCCCTTGTTATTTTCTCAAATCTAGGACTATTCCGTGTAAGAAAAACACAGGCTTGATCCCAAACTACCTTTAAACCACAACGGTTCCTCTAAATGGCTTATCGATATAATACCGATATCTTCATATATATCATTCCTACAATAATTGGACTGGCTTCCAACAAAGCATACAATTCATATGAATAAAGCCATTTCCAATCCACCAATATAGTCCTAACGATAAGAGCGCAGCAATTGCACAATAATAGAATCCGACTCCCCATGGAGTGTTTTCACATATTAGTCTTTTTCTATACACCTCATAATATAATACATTAATTATCAATAGAGAGCATGCCAAATTTTCTGCAAGCAATACCCTGAAATAACAAAAATAGGTGGGAGAAAAGGCTATAATCAATTCTTTTGTCTAGAACTTCATCGTTAATAAATGCTATAGGTCCCTTTATAAAAATCATTACCAACGACAAAACTACCCATACTGTCAAAAAATAGATTTCTCATAATTTCTTTCTTTTTCATCTATCACTCTTTTCCTATAGGCTCCAAAATACTCTATAAAAGTGTATGCCGATGATACGAGGTAAACCGGTAAAATACTCATGCAGATTCTATTATATGAATCTCCTATTCCTAATCTTAAATATTGTGGCCGTCCCATACATATCACAAAATTGAGTAAAACAAATCCCCATACAATTATATCAAAATATCTATCCCGACATTTTAAATAAGTTTTTATTATTTCTATACACAAAATTGCAATCGGCACATAGTTCCAATACCAATCCCCTATATTGGATAAGACTACCTCAATATTATTCTTAAACTTTTCCCATTCCAATACACCGATTCCTAAACCGGTAACTGCTAATATTGTAATTCCAAATATATCCATATGCTGTCTTACAAATCGAACGGGGGGCAAATCATACAAAAGAATGTAACCTGCTACAACTAACAATGCAAGTATAATAATTATCATAGTCATAGTTGTTAGTAATTTACTATCAGCCTGCTTCTTTCCAATTTGAGTTTGATAAAAAATTGTAAAGAAAAATAACGTTTGAAATACACACATCGGTAGATAAATAAACGCCATTTGTCTTTTGGTCAATCCTAAGGCACTAATACAAATAACGAAAAAGCTCATAGTCACAGCAGTTTCTGCTCTGCAGAGTGTTAACCAAAGTATATAAAGAGAAATTAAGAAAAATACTTCTGTTCCAGGATTCTCATTTTGCACAATATACGGCAGTAATACTACTAATAAGATATACACCATGAAGTAACTATTCCCAATAATCCAAAATGATAAATAAGATATTCCGGGGATAATTATCACTGTTATTGCCGTAATCACTGCAATGCAACCTGCAATGCCTCGACTGTAATACTTTGTTGTCTGATTATAAATTGTCAACACAATAAATCCACACATACTATATATTAATAAGTAGTGTATCGCATATATATTTTCGAATCCCCACATGGTTGCAAAAGCACTGCTCAGTGCCGGCATAATTCCTGTCCATGTCATATATGTTCCAACAATATCTGAAGAAAGTCTCCCGGCTTTCGCGATCAATTCCCCATATTGCATCACAAAATAATAGGAATCACTACTTGTAAAAATTGCGAAAAAACCAGACGCAGCCAAAATACTGATTGATACGACGACCGATAATACTCCCAAGATATTTATCCATTTAAGATGCCTGTATTCTTCTCTATACAGGTACACCATTGCCCCCACACAAATACAAACTACGGTAGACATCGTATACTTATTATAAGGAATATTCAAAAAAAGCAGTAACGCACTAATAGTCCCCCACAATGCATTGCCTGTAGGCATTGCCAGTACGTACGCATACCCTCTTCCCATCTGCTTACACAAAGGAAACACAACCACATAGCCAACGAAATACAGAATTGTTGTCGCAACAATCTGATACATTCTATAGTTTCTGGTCATATCCTTGATCATCTTTCCTAATATGGTAGCTTCTGTATTACTATATCCTGTATGGCTATAATATATTGCTAAAAAAACTGTACAAATGAACAATATAAGAGGTGAAACTATTCTTAGTATTTTTTTACTCATTTTCATGCCCCTTCAAATACAAATTACCTATTTTGTCATGATAAACATCAATTGCGTTTGAAGATGCACAACTTTCTTCTGCAATATATAAATAAGCTGCTCCTTCTTTAGCATTTTCCGAAATATAGTTCACAATATCTGCATTAAACAATGTTGTATTTTGTATTGCCAAAATATGATTCATACATACATATTGATCCAAATTTTCTTCATCCACAAACTCACTCATCGTATTGTCAAACATTGTTTTCTCTGCAAATGCATTTACATAATTTGCATACCATGATGTCGGACTGATATATACCGTTTTCCCTGAAAAAATCGTATTAAGTAATACGTCGTTATGCCATGTATTCTCTTCTGCATTCCATACTGAATCCATTGTGTATGGATTATTTATTGTATAATATCGTATAGTCGGCATCATTGCTTTTATATAATAGACTACGCTTAATAGAAGAAAAATACTCCAAACGAGTATTATTGCATATCTTGCTTTATTATTCTTTCTCTCATCCAATTTATATCACCTTTTACAATCCTCGCAGGATTGCCTCCAATTATTACATTCTCTTGTTTTTCACCCAAGAATCCACTTGTACACACACTTCCCGCAGCCACAATAGAATTTTTACCAATTTGGCATCCTTTTCCTATTATTACCCTGGTTCCTATCCAAACATGATCTTCAATTTCAATATTCTGTGATAAATTCGTCCGCAATCTACATTCCGTATCGCACACAGGATGTCCATCTCCTGTTGATATATATATATTCGAAGATATCATGCAGTCTTTACCTATAGAGATCTTTGTTCCTTCTATCGCACAAATGTCTACGGCGTTGGTTGTCGTAGTACCTTCTCCCATATCTATTACATTATCATTGTCCTCTATATAGAATCCTGTCCCCCGTAAAGAACATCCGTCCTCTATATGAACAATATTATTATTACCGGTTATAACTATCTGGCAATTACATATCCGCACATTTTTTCCAATGTAAATTTTATTTTCTTTGCCTTTCCCTTTTACTTTGATTCCTTCAATGCGTGTTCTTTCTCCAACCTCAACGTCTAAGCCTTTCTTCCAAAAACCATTACGTAAGAAATTGTATACATCATATATTATTCTATTGTTTTTTATTATCCTGTTCGTTTGCAGCATATTACCCTCTAAATTTATACCAAATCCTTCTAAACAGAACTTCCGCTTTATATTGTAAACTCTTCAAAGGTGAAGTAAGAACCATTTTCTTTTCAAAAATATAATCCGGCATCATATACTTTGGATGTTTTAACGGAAACTCTATCTCATACCGTTTCATATGAAAAAGTCGAGCTACTTCCTTAGGCAGCAATCGCAAATCGGAAGTGCCATGCGTTGTTTCTTCCCCAACTCCTATATTGGTAATCAGGTTATATTTCGGTACGATGTTGAGACGATTCTGCAAAAAGAGATCCATTCCACCTACAGTTTCATAATATGCTCTTCCACTGGCTCTGTGTTTTTCTGCTATATCAATATATGCTTTGTACTCATGTTTCGTTATTCTCTGGCATTTTAAATTTAGCAAGTCACGTTTGCTATCAAGCCAGGAATAATTCTCGTCCCACTGTTCTACCACTCTTTTCCAAGATGCCCACCCCCAGCAGCTTCCCTTGGTCGTAAATAAGTAACTATCTTCAAGGTACTCTGAAACTCCGGTATTGTTCATACCACATATCATATTGATGCGCTCGTCATCCTTGTATCTTTCCAAAAGTTCTTTGCAATAGGGGAAAAAGCTCTGGCTCGGAACATCATCATCCTCTAGGACGATTCCCATTTCCTCCTGTGCAAACATCCAACGCTGTGCTAAAAACTCAGATGGATCGCATCCCACATTTTCTTCCTGATACCATGTATGAATTTCACACTCCCAGTTCACTTCAGATACTATCTTCCTACATCTCTGTATTCCGTCTTTATCCTTTTCATTTCTTGGACCATCCTGATACAAATACAATTTTGAAGGACGTGCTTTCTTTACTTGTTCAAAAACTTTAGAAAATTTATCATCTCTGCAAAAGAAAATAAGCAAAACGGCAATGTCAATCTTGTATTTGTTCTCAGATTCATTTTTGTATGTATTCATATTTCTCCTTCTCATTCATCCATTTTCTTTTTCATCCTAGCAGGAACACCATATGCCAATGTTTCATCTAGAACATCTCTGGTCACCACACTTCCAATACCGATTTTGCTACCTTCACCCACTGTAATACGATTCAATACAGAACTATTTACTCCTATCCACGCATTATCTTTTATAACAGAGCTTCCACATAAAATGGCACCAGCAGTTATCACTGCATTATTGCCAATGAAGACATTGTGTCCTACATGAACCAAATTATCTATCATCGTACCTTTTCCAATATATAGTTCTCCTTCAAACAATGCATTACACACTGTAACATTATCACCAACATAAACTCCTTCATTTAGCAGTGTGCCGCCACAATGAATTATTTTTCTGTTTATACCTCCTATCCTTATTATCTGAAAACCTTCCGAGCCTATTGTTGTGTTACAGCCAATCACACAATTATCTCTAATTACTGTTCCCCTTCTGATTACTGTATTTGCGCCTATCTTTACGTTTTTTCCAATAATAACTCCCTTATCAACTACTGCGCTGGGATGAATCAATGAGTTTTCTCCTATTTTTGTAACAAAATCAAACTTTTCATAAAAATCTGTGCGATAATATAAAAAATCATGTATATCATAAAATGTCTTCTCAGGATCATCACAAATTATAACTGTTAAGTTTTTCTCATTGCATATCTCTTGATATGTATAAAGATCCTCTTTCCTAAGAGCGATCGCCACAACAGACTGATTTCTCCGAATATAGTCAATATAGGATTCACTTGTCGCATACGTTAATATTCTATTATGCTCACTCCTTCTATTGCATAAATTTAAACCATTTATTTCGACATTCTCTCCTATATATTGTAAACACAAAGCACTACAAATCTCTGCAATAAAAATATTTCGCTTCATCCTATATTCTCTCCTTTGTCCACCCACCATCCACATGGCAACGCTACATAGTGTGCATAAAATTCGTTTACGCCCGGCAGTTCATCCTGCTTGCCAAAAATAGAATATACATTATTATTTATATGTACTCCTGACGCATACCAACCTTTATTTCTATAATTAATAATTGTTTTTCGTTTATCCCTCACCAAGGTACCAAACACCCAATAATTTGGAGTGATCTCATTACGGTTTATAACCTGAATATCATTTTCACATTCTAACTCTTTTATCCATATCCCAGCCTGCCTTCTTTGTCTCTTCAATATATTCTCCATGCAGTTCATTTGCTGTATTCCGATATATGCATTTACATTACTCATGGTTGCACTATGACCTGTTAAAGTAATGTCACATTCGGGTCGAATCTCTCCCAATTCATCTCGAAAAACGCTTCTGTCGATTCCACAATCTCTGACCATTTCTGCTTTTTTAATCATACCTTTGTCTCGAATTACTACCGCCCCACCATCAATTGTATTGGGAATTCTTACCGCATTAAAAGAAAAAATGGTGATATCTGCGCCACAATTTCCCACCATTTTCCCTTTATATATACTTCCAAATGCTTCTATTCCGTCGTCAATGACTGGTATTCCATAGTGCCTGCCAATCTCATTAATTTCATCAATATATCCCGGATATCCGCAGAAATGATTGTGAATAATTGCCTTTGTATTCTTGCTAATTTTTTTCTTGACGCTTTCCGGGCACAGTGTACCTGTAGTTGGATCAACATCTGCCCATTTCACATTTATCTCATGTGCCACAAATGGTTGCGTTGATGCTAGGCAAGCCATCGGAGATGCAATAATCTCATCCCCTGCTTTAATTTCTAAAAGCGATGTTGTTACAGCTATTGCCATATTAAAAGAGTTAGTCGCTAAAATATGCCCCTGCGAACAGCCTATAAAATTCTCTAATCTTTGTTCAAACTCTCTTGTATATTTTCCATACGCCAACTGCCCTGAATGAAGAATACTATCCAATTCCGGTAGCTCCGGCATATGCGGTTTATATAATGGAATCATCCTACCAACCCCTCTTAATCAAATCAACTATTCTCTCTCTGTCCTCATCGCTAACCCACCAACCACATGGAATATGTACAAATTCCGAATAGAACTGATCTAACGCAGGCAAATCGCATTTTGACTGTTGAAATACACTATGCGTATCGCTACGATGATGGAGTTGGGATGCTTCTATACCTGCATCTTTTAGCATCCGGCAAAAATCATCCCTGTTTTCAACTTTCAAGGTATACAGCCAATAGGACGGCTCTGTATTTTCATAATAGGGTATTAATGTTACGCCCGGAATGTTTTTCAAAGCACTATCATAGTATCTGCCATTTTCTATATGTCTTCCTATCACTTCATTAATATGCTTTAATTGCACCATTCCAATGGTTGCATTAACATTATTCATTCCATATTTAAATCCTGCTCTTTTAATATCATTATCAAGTCTTGATACCTTTTTATTTAAACCAAACCATCTAAGTTTTGCAGCTTCATCCATATCTTCATCATTTAAAAAGCTGATAGCTCCACCATCTACCGTGGTTAGGTGCTTTATTGCTTGAAATGAATAACAGGTAAATCTAGAATTAGATCCAACCATTTTCCCCTTATACTTACTTCCCAACGCATGTGCAGTATCCTCAATAATAGGAACATTAAACTCTTCTGATATTTTATTAAATTCATCCATGTTGCATACCATTCCCGCATAATGGACTAACATAATAGCTTTTGTTTTCTCTGTTATTTTCTTTCTCACTGACTCTGGATCTAATAAACCTGTTTTCACATCAACATCCGCCCAGACAACCTTTGCACCGGTCAAAGCAATCGTCGTATTTGTTGGTTCTGCCGTCATAGCTGTGCTGATAACTTCATCCCCGTTTCCTACATTTAGTAAACATAATGCAATATGTAGTGCAGCTGTTCCGGAATTTAACGCTAAGACTCTCTCATTGTCTATATAATTTCCAAATTTAGTTTCGAAATTCCCTACTGCCTCTCCCATGGCAATATAACCACTGTAAAGGATTTCCTCTAGTGCGGGCATCATCTCTTCTTTGGGTGCAATATAAGGTTTAACAAGCGACAGCATAATATTATATCCTCCTAATCCGTTGTATCGTTCTATAGGCATTATGATTCATTCGGTATAATGTGAATCCCTTTCCTAACTGTTTTTTTACAGGTTTCCATATACCGTATTGCTTTGCATATTCCATATATTCATTGAGGCCTTCTTGAATTCTATGTTTTTCTTGTCTCCATACCTCTTGTTCACAACATGCAACCATTCCTAAGTATGCTTGGATATTTTTTATCAAAATATATTTTTTTAAAGTATTAGGTTGATTTTTTATATAATTCCATAAAAAATCATGTACCTGTGTGATTTCATATATGCGTTCTTTGGAATATTCACTCCTTGACACACTATTGTTTCTGACATATATGTGGTATAAAACATCTCCAATACTAATCAAAGAATCTGCTTTTCCCATCAGTTGGAGTATCACCATCTCATCAATACCAATATTTCTCCCTTTAATATCAACCTTATCAAACAAATTTCTTTTAAAAATACGACAAGCCAAGGAGGGCATACGATATTCAGAAAAGAAATGCGTTAATACTTCTTCCCTTCCTATAACCTCTTCTTCCGGAAAATTAATATATCCTATCGTTTTCAAATATTCATCTTCCTGAACCATGCCAAATTGAATAATATCATATTGTCTGATTTGGTACGGATGTAATATGCTGAGCATCCTGCTGTCCACATAATCATCACTGTCTACAAATGCAATATACTCTCCACTTACCAATGTCAGTCCATCTCTCACTGCGCCCGCAATTCCCTCATTGCATTTATGAATCACCTGAATTCTAGAATCTTTTTCAGCATATCTGTCTAAGATTGTTGCTGATGCATCACTTGATCCATCATCTACTGCAATAATTTCCCAATCTTCTGTATCCTGAGCTAATATACTATCAATACATCTGACAATATATTTTTCCATGTTATATACCGGAATAATAAAACTAATCATCACTACCCTCGCTATTGCAAATTCATATGCTATTTCCCTATCCAAAATGGTTCATACGGATACGCCATTGCGACCATGTCCGTTCGTAAAAAATACAATCCTATAATACATGCCAAAATGCCTATCGACCCTACGCAATATTTCATGCCTTGCTTTTCCTTGAGATTCATATTAAGCAAGAAATTGGGAAGTAGTACAATTAGGACTGACATGAAATACCATGTTACTCTTCCCGCAAGATTATTCATACCTGCAAAAGCCTGCGTCGCACAAGCCAACCAAAATATATTTGTAAATCCTCTTGTCTCAATATCATCTTCCTTACAAAAAAGAACAATCATAACATATATCATTGTTAAAAGCAGAAACAAATTGACTGTATGACTCTTAACAATTTCAGGATTCTCTGCCAATAACCCTGCCAGCAAATAAAACAATGGCTCTTTTAGTGCATAAATTGCTATTAACGCTCCTAGCCCACCATATACCGCACTCTTTCGGTTAAGTCGAAAATGATATACCGGATACACTACCAGCGCCACGATCGCTGTCGAATGGAAAGAACATGCTATAATAATCGTGCTTAAGAAAGCTAACACTTTTCTTTCTTTCACAAACTCAAAAGAAATCATTACAAGTCCTATGGCAATTCCTTGTCGAATTGCCGAGAAATTCACAGTTCCAAAAAAAGGCATAGCTATATATAGCAGAATAGACAACCACATATTTTTAGAATTTCTATAGACAAAATATCCCACAGGAATAATCGCCATAATAGCACACCCGAATAAAAGAATCTGCTTATTATGACAAATACTTCCTAAAAATTTACAGAAGAGTACGAATCCAATTTCAAAATTAGCATATTTTCTTTTCCCAAAATTTCGCAATATTTCTAAGACACTATCTTCGTTTATCTTCTCATAATAATAAAAATATCCTGTTCCTAAAGAATTATACAAATCAAGCCCATTGCGTTCTGATCGCAATCCCACGACTAAAACCAGTAACCCAAATGCTATAATTGTTAACAGGATCTTCTGTTTTTTCCATTTTTTCTCTCTTGTATAATAAAATGTAGCATTCGAATAATAAAATAAATACCGAGATAACATTATCGCAGATATTGTAATTATAATATAATATATTATATATATTCCCATACCGACTCGTTCTAACCTACCCGCTTTTTCAATTCATCGATGTCATAAAAGAATTTGCCATACTCCTCCAACCAATCTTTTCCTTTATTCCACCATTTAAGATTCTGGAGCCATTTTATGTCTTCTTCGCCAAAACGATATCGAATCAGTTTAGCCGGCACTCCACCCACAATTGCATATGGTGGTACATCTTTTGTCACAACTGCATATGCTCCGATAATTGCTCCATCCCCTATGGTCACTCCGCATTTAAGCTTGACACCCTTGCCAATCCACACATCATTCCCAATGACGCAATATCTTTTATTCTCTGCATCCGCATAAGGTACAATTTCACTTTGACCAAAATAATGTTCTTCATTTGTATAGCATACGCTATATCCGTCTTTAAAACAAAATGCATTATGCGTAGAAACAAAATCCCGTGACGGATGGTTTCCAAATATGATACTGACATCTGCTGCAATACTGCTGTAACGTCCTATATATGTGTTTGACAGTTTTGTATTCGTACCTATATAGGAGGCGTACCCCATAAAACACCCCGGGCAGGCGCTACCCTTATATGTAACATTTCTTCCTTCGAAAAATGTATTTTTATCAATACCTGTTTGTCTGCAAATACTACTGCCTTCTTTATTAGCCTTACGTATTATTTTTCTTGTATTAACAAAATTACATATTCTTTTTAGCACAATTCATACCCTCTCATAGCTTCCGTTTCTTTTTTACAATTTCTACAATAAACCGGCGTTCTTCACCAGCTGTTATCGACATCACCGCAAAATACAATACAGAAACAATAATCGCTTTAATAATAACACCTTTCCATCCGCTTATCAATATGATATGGTTGCATACAAAATACCCTATTGCCGTCGCTAATGCCATCGGCAAAATTAATTTTCCATAGCACTTCCTAATGAATTTTCGCATATCTAACTTCATTTTTACGCTATATAAAATATTGTTATATATGAAAAGAGTCATATATGCAAGCGCAATTGCGGCTGCTGCCCCTACCGCTCCAAATTTTGCGCTCAGCGGGAAGGAAGTCAGCACACATATTGCTGCCATAAGAACATATCCGCCTGCCTGTTGTTTTACAAGATTGCTCGCTATTGCAGCTGTATTGGCAACTTGTTCTGAAAAAATAAGTATATCAGGAATCATAACAAGCAGAGCACATGGCCATGCCATTTTGTACGCTTCTCCCATCCAGGCACACATAAATTCTTCCCCAACACAAACAAACCCAATGTAAATCCATCCCAGTAGTAATACCTGAAATTTTCCGACTTTTAACAGCAGTTGATACAATTGCTCTTTGTCACCTGATACAATATATTGGGTGATTCGCATAACAAAAAAACCATTAATTGCAGATGCTATTGTAGCAAAGTAACCTTCTATACTGGTTGCCGGAGCAAATACAGCTATGTCACTACTGGTAGCCACAATTCCTAATATAGTAGGTGCCAAATTGAAAATACATCTCTGCGCTAATGATTGCACAGCTATCCACACCGTAAATATTGCTACTTCTTTAAACATTTTCATATTGGCAGAAGCAAGTTTTACTCTTAACGGTGTGCCTTTTTTTACTATACAATACTTTGCAATGATTACAAGTAGTGCAGATATAACATTCGCCAATACCACATATATAACATCTGCCCGATATAATAAAGCTACCACTACCATAACTATACTGAGAACTTTTTGAATCAATTCACAAACTTTTGTCTCTATTAGTTTTTCATACGCATACATTATCCCAGATAACGGCATAAACGGAAATGATACTACTGCATAAGATGCAACAATAATATATAAATACTTAAATGTTCTTATTTCGTCTGCAGTAAGTCCCCTGTATATTGTTCCTATGAAAAAGTATAGAATTGTCAAAATGGTCAGAATTGCAATATCTAACACTATATATACTTTTATTACCGTAGAAATAAATTGTATTTCTTTTTCCCTGTTTCCTTCAGCTCTGTATTGTGCAATAAATTTTGATACAGCGGAACTCAATCCAAAGTCAATTACAAATATATTAATAAAAGAGTTTGCCAACGTATACATTGCATAATTGGATTCTCCTATTACAGAGACCATCCACGGCATATACAAAAGTGTTGCAGCAATGTTAAGTGTCAGCGCTAAATACGATATAATTGCTCCCAATTTTATTTGTTTCGTAGATTTTTCCATACTTTACACCACCAATATAAAAAGTTTGTATTTAAGATGTACTCCCCCCTGTTTTAAAATATCTTTTTTATACTTCTTAACGAAAGCATGCATTTTCTTAAATTCCGCGGTATTCTTCTTTTTTTCGTGCAGCAATGCCTTCATTGCGCTGCATGAAAAAGAAGTCGCCTTACATAACAACAAATCACAATATTGTGGATATTTTTCCAATGCTTCACAGTATCTGCTTTGAAATTCTTCTGCTCTTTCATACGCATTAATATAAGTTCGTGCATATACCTTGGATGTATTATTCTCCCTTATTGTATAAAAAAATAATTTTTCATTTGTTGATACTTCGCGCTTGATTCTTGGTAGTATTTCCCTCATAAAACGCATATCCTCGATTGTTTTGCTATAAGGGAAACGCGTAATTCCTATAACTTCTCTACGAAATAATCGGTCTGTAACATGTCCGCCCCAAATGTCTTGATATAGAAGATCAAAAAATTGGGGTGCTTCGGTTACTCTTATTTGTGCTTTCTCCTTGTCGACAGTCTCCTCTATTACCCCCTGCATATCATCACATCTTCCTACATCGGCCTGGTATTGCACCATCAATTGATGTAGACGTTCATACATCGTAGGAAATATCCAATCATCATTATCCACAAACCCTATATATTCACCTGTAGCATATTCCAAGGCATAATTTCTGGCACTGGCTTGTCCTCCATTTTCTTTATGGAACACTTTTATTCGCGTATCTTTCTCTGCATATCTGTTACATATTGCCAGGGAATCATCGCTGCTTCCGTCATCAACCAATAGTATTTCCAGATTTTTATAAGTTTGATCTATTATACTCTCTACACATCTTCCAAGGTAATCATGAGCATTCCAAACGGGCACTATAACGCTTATTTTATCCATTCTTTTCCTCCACTAGTTCCTCATATATTCGCACATATTCCCTAACCATTCTTTCTCCCGAATATACGTTTTCTGCTGATTTTGCCACTTCTTTTCTCTCTATCTTTTGAGAGAGCATATGAAGAACTGCTTTTTTAAGAGCCACAATATCTCCCTGCTCCACAAATTCACTATATTCCGGCAGTGCAATGCTTTCCGGTCCTCCTGCCTGGAATCCTACCACTGGAGTGCCGCAGCACAGACTCTCTGCTACCACCATGGAAAAAGTTTCTCTTTTGCTTGTCAGTATCGTCAGGTTTGCCATAGAATAATACTGTGCCAATGTGTCCTGATTATCAAGACGTCCCAACATCACCATGTTGGATGGAATATGAATGGTTTTATCATAATATCCGGCTACTAAAATACATACATTTTCCTTTTTCAGTTGTTCTGCAAGTTTTAGTACATAATGGCCGCCCTTTAAATCATTTTCCTTCTCCGTTAATGTTGTTGTAACATACAATATCGTCTTTTTAGAAGAATCATGTTGTTGTCGTAACGTCTCAACCAGCCGTGGGTAAAATACGGATGTATCCAAGCCGTTCATAACAACACATTGTTTCTTATCATTTAAAAAAGGGGACTGCATGGCGCGCATCTTTAGCCAAGGAGACACGGAAACTACGATAAGGTTTTTTTGAAATCCCCGAAAGGCTCTGTTCATTTTTTTCCAAGAACTATGTGTTCCGTCGATTCCAAAAGATCCCAGGTCAGTTTTTAATTGAGGACATTTTCCACAACCTGATTTCCACCGTTCACATTCTCTGGCATGCCCACAATTAGCTGTATACATAAATTCCGCATGTAAGGTCAGCACTGTTTTAATATGATTTTTTTTCAACCAGCCAAGGAGTTTGAAAATATTCACAAAATATCCATTGATACATTGCAGATGTACTACATCCGGTTTTTCGCGTTTTATAATAGCAATCAGCTTATCGGTAGACAAGAAGCAGCCTCCATATAACTGTCCTCGCAATTTAGCATAAAAATGATTGATTTTTGAATAGAGTTCACCGCAAGTCTTATAGACTCCGATCTGCTCAGTGCTTTCTCCTCTTCCATAACATACAATAGAATCAATCCCTTTTTTCTGTAATCCGGAATGTATTTCTGCTGTAATCTTTCCGGTGCTGCCTACTCCATATACACAGTTAACTTGTAAAACCTTCATTTTAACCCCTAACTAAGGCTCTGCATTAGCGCAGAATTTCCTGTCATATACTTTTCTCTAACATATCCTGCTTTTGCAACAACCGCTTTTCTGGCATCTTCATCCTGAAGTGCTTGAAGCAACACTTGTTTTAAATCTTTTTGATCATTTACAATAAAAGCACACTCCGTTTCACGTAGGAAAACAGTCTCTGCAAGTGATGCATTAGCATATACAAAAAAAGGCGTTCCACTGCAAACAGAATCTGCAATTTTTGTAGAAAATGCATATTTAAGATCACGTGTAACAATCGGGTCATTCAGTTCTGCATGCACTAATAAATTACTGTTATGAATCACCTTCACAACTTCCTCGTAAGGTATCAGTCCATAATACCTGATTCCTATGCATTCCCGCATCTCGCTGACTACGGTTTCATCCGGTGCCATTCCATATACATCCAAATGTAAACGTTCATCAATTTCTTGAAGTGCCTGTGCAACTTCTATCAATGCCTTATGTCTTCCCAGTCCAAGATTTCCCAAATAAGCAATTTGCATATCCTGATATGGTACTACTTTCGTATTGACTACATAATCTATGGAAGAGCTGTTCATGATACATTGACACGGATAACCATACATTCGCTGATAATCATCTCTTAACAAAGTATTATTAAAAAATCCGCATTTTATATACCCGGCAATATCTCTATAAGCTTTGGATAACCACAAATAATACAAACGATACATGATAGATGGTCTATTAGTAAAGTAATTGAAGTCCATAAAGTTATATCCTTCGGTAGTATATATTACAATAGGAATTTTATATTTATTTGCAACCTGCATCGCTAATCTAATCAGAAAAGTATTGTTTGCTATAAACAAAAAAACAACCTGTGGTTCAAAATCCTCCAGCCATTTCCAAAAAAAATCTCTGTTCCACTCAGATAGTTTCCATGCACACTCTCTGGCAAATGCCTTAAAAGGGGTCTTATGAGGCAGTTTTTCAACCGCTTTCTGCTGAGTCCTCTCCACCTTGCTGTCCTTAGTGTCTTCTTTTTCCGTAACTTTTCCATTCGTCCCCGCGAAAGGGAAAACTGCCTTCAAAGCATCCTGATCACTAATTTGATAATAACGGCCGCATATCTGAAAGTCAGGATTCCCATATACAAAAAATTGTGCAAGCTTTTCTTTATTTGCTCCGGAGAACAAGTTTTCCAATGTTCTTCCATTTGCTCCTTCTTTTGAGAAGCATGCATTAGCTATCACTAAAGTTCTTTTCACTCTTTATTCCTCTCAGTATCGCGCAAAATGCTTCTTGAAAACTGCAGTTTTCCCTATAACGATGATATTTTGTAAACACAAAATACATGGCATAAATAAAAGCCCATGCTGTTCCCATGTAATATGATGTCACTTTACCTCGTTTAAAAAAATAGTCTTTTGTAAATCCTTCAAACCAGGTAGATTCACCACTATTCAAAGTTGCAACGTAGTCCGGATAATAATATATTTTCAATCCGGCTTTATAGGCATCCCACAAAAATTTATTTTCCTCTCCTCCGCCATTCGGAGTTCCTGCACCCAAATTGATATCAAAACATATCCCTGTGCGTTTGATTGCATCTCTTTTGCAGGCAATTTGCAATGACGATACTTTCAAGGTTTCTAAAAGATGCAATTTATGAATTTCTTTCTTCAGACCTTTCTCGTAGTTGCGTAAATCAAATGCAATAATATCCGCATCCAGTTCTTGAAACGCTGTCAACACCACTTTTTCGATATCGTCCACGAATTCTTCATCATTATCTGCAAACAGAACAATATCCGCATTTGAATTTTCCAATGCCAGATTTCGGCTTCTCGATAACCCTCTCTGCTTATTGCATATCATCCTGTGATGTCTTCCATCCTTTATTTCTTCATAAGCTGCCTCTTCATCACACTGGTTTATCATCAATACATCGGTGGTAATATTGGATTGTTTCACAAGTGAAAAGTCCTTTTGATACATACAACTCATCAATATCTCAAAGGACAATTTATCATTTGCCATAAAATTACAACCTCCAGTATCGATATCCTTGTGCTCTGGCTTCTTTCAGATTCTTAATTCCTTTGACATCAATCAATACTCTTTCTTTTGTCGGAACCTCTTCTTTATACATTTTGCCAATCTGCTCCCAGGTAAGCTTCACAAATTCATCGTGTGAAACAGCTAATATAAGACAGTCTGCATCCGAGACATTTGTCATCTCTGTAAGAATGATACCATATTCTTTTTCTGCTTCTTTAGGATTTGCCCAAGGATCGACCACAATTGGCGTAATATCATATTCGTTAAGTCTTTTAATAATGTCATCTACTTTACTATTTCTAATATCCGGACAATTTTCCTTAAATGTCATTCCCATAATTACAATTTTGCATTCTTTTGGTGCTTTTCCAGCCAGAACCAATTGTTTAATGGTCGCATCTGCAACGAAGCTGCCCATGCCGTCATTCACTTTACGGCCGGATAAGATTATCTGACTATGGTAGCCTAATTTTTCTGCCTCATACGTAAAATAATATGGATCTACACCAATGCAATGTCCGCCCACGAGTCCGGGCCGAAAACCAAGCGCATTCCATTTGGTGTTCATTCCGTCAACTACTTCATTGGTATCAATTCCCATACGGTCAAATACCATTGCCAACTCATTCATAAATGCAATATTAATGTCTCGCTGGCTGTTTTCCACCACTTTAATTGCTTCTGCTGTTTTAATAGTAGATACAGGATACGTTCCGACTTCAATCACAAGATCATAGACATTTTTGATTTCTGTCAATGTTTGTTCGTCCATGCCAGATACAATTTTACGAATATTTTCCAGGCGATGCACTTTATCCCCTGGGTTAATGCGTTCAGGAGAATAACCTATCTTAAAGTCCACACCGCATTTCAATCCTGATTCTTGTTCAAGAATAGGCACACACACATCCTCTGTCACCCCCGGATATACGGTAGATTCAAAAACAACGATAGAACCCTTGGTCAGATTTCTTCCCAAAATTCTAGATGCTCCTTCTACAGGCGACAAATCTGGGGTATGATCTTGGTTTACCGGAGTAGGCACTGCAACGATATGGAATTTTGCTTTTTGTAGTTCAGTTTCATCGGCCGTAAAATGCACTGATGTTTTCTTAATTGCGTCATCCCCCACTTCATGTGTCGGATCAATTCCTGCCTTATATAAATCGATTTTTGCTGCATTAAGATCAAAACCGATAACATTAACTTTTTTGGCAAAAGCAACTGCAATAGGCATTCCAACATACCCTAATCCAACTAAAGAAATGCTCTCTTCTTTGTTAACTATTTTCTCAAATAATGTTTTCATTGTCATTTTCCACCTTTTTTCTATAGGTTATTTTTTTCAGAACACCCCAAAACAAATTATTCACTGTGAGTAGTGCTGAGACACATTTCCCTTTTCCGAGTGCTTTTCTGTACATGATATAATGATATTTTATCAATTTCCATTTACTTCCACTGGAAACGGAATGATCATGCTTATAATAATATGACAAGCAAAGAGGTAATCTGTAGCATGGCGTTTTTTCAATAATTTGAAACCACATCGCATAATCATTGTTCTTCTTCAAATCTGCTATTTGAACTAATCCAACATATTCTCGGTCGTACATTACCGTAATCGTGGAAAAATAGCAATAATTATACAATTTTCTTTTTGTCACAACATTCGGGCCTGTATTAATGTATGGTTTCCACTCTCCATTCAATCGAATCCTATAATCCGTATAACAAAACTTATAGCCATTTTGAATCATGAATGTCAATTGTTGTTCCAGCTTTTCAGGGAGCCACACGTCATCTGCATCCAAAAAGGCCACCCATTTTCCGCTCGCTTCTCTAAGTGCATAATTTCTGGAAATAGCAGCACCGCTATTTCTCTCATTTTGCAACACTTTTATCCGCGTATCACCCATGAACGCTTTAATTTTGTCCACGGTATCGTCTGTAGAACAGTCATCTACAATTAACAACTCCCAGTTTGTATAGGTTTGTGCTTGTACGCTTCTGATAGACTCATCAATATAATCTCCGACATTGTAGGCCGGCATCACAATTGAAACTAATTCCTGCACGCTATTTTCTTCCTTTCCAAGCATTCCGGTTCAATTCTTCCATATAGAGTACCGAAACAATGTTGTGCATCAATCCATTGCATTCAAAATTTTTCAATATTTTTCTAAATGGATATAATATTTTTACCGCTATTGCAACAATCGGTCTATATGTCACGTTTAAAGTACAATAAGCCTTACGAAAGCCAAAATATTTTTCCAAATAATTTTGAAAGTCCGTCTCATGCGCAATATTCCTTTCTCCGTCACATAGATAAAACTCTCTGCAGAGCTTATCATTAAATTCGTCGAGAATTCCGTTCACCATTGCAGCATTTATGCCTCTTTTTTCACAAGAGGGATTTGTCTTCAATACATTAAACGACACATAATTTTCGTGTATCGTTAATAGTGCATATCCACATAGTTTTCCATCTTTCCGATCAAATCCGCCATATATACATTTCGTCTTCCATTCATCATAGATATTTCTTTTGAATTTGCTCTCATCAAACGCCGGGCGATAGCGTAAAGGATATCCGTTGAGAGCCTCCTTATAAACACTGCAAATTTCATCTGCATATTTTACCGGATCAATCTTTTTCACATCAAAGTTCTTAATTCCTTTGGTGATTTCATATCTTCTTTTAGCTTTTAATTCCGAAATATCAAATCTGCTATCCTTGATTACATACCACCAGTTAGTGTCATATCCACAGTCATATTCAGAAGTCCAACGAGCCAATAGCGGCTTGCAATCTTTCATTTTCCAAAACCCACCATTTTTAATTGGCTCTAGATTGGCAACTTCATGCGGTGCTACAGAAGGAATCATTGCATGATTATAGTAATACCATCCTGCTATTTCCATCACAGTTCTCCTCGTATAATTTTTTGCGCTTCTTTTTGTCTAAAATCATACGTCTCCTGATCCACTTTTTGAGTTCTCAAAAGATAATCTCCATAATCTTCTGCCGTTTCCATCCCATCTGTCGCTATATCGGATCTTTTAAAAACCTTAACGAATGTTTGGATAATGATTTTTATATCTCTCTTTAGCGTAATTCCTGCATCAATATATTTCAAATCCCATTTTAATTTTTCTTCCCACGAAATATTATTTCTGCCATTTATCTGGGCCAATCCAGTCAAACCCTGACGAACGCTGTGCCTACGTCGTTGATTTGCATCCATGAATACCATGTCTCGAACAAGTTGAGGACGAGGTCCTACAATTGACAGATCCCCTTTCACAATATTCCACAGTTCCGGCAATTCATCCAAACTGGTGCTTCTCAATATCTTGCCATAATAATTCAATCGCTGATCGTCAGGAAGTAATTGGCCTTCTGAATCTCGTTTGTTCGACATTGTGCGAAACTTAACCATCTTAAATATTTTTTCATTCTTTCCCGGCCTTAGTTGTGTAAAAAAGGGGTTTCCTCCCATTGCTATTGTTCCTGTCACAATTAATATTGCAAAAACAGGAGACAGAATAATCAACGCCACCAGTGACAATATAAAATCAAGAACTCTTTTAATACAAGTCGCATATATACCTTGCTTTTTCACATTTACCTCTATTCAAAACATCTTTTAACAATATCAATAATTTTATCCTGCTGTTCTCGAGTCATTTTATTATCAGATGGCAAGCACAATCCTCTTTGGAAAATATCCATGCCTACATCCAGCGGTTTGCCATCTTTTCCTCTTTCACCACCATTTATATAGGCATTAGTCTTTGCCCTTCCATTTCCCTCTCTAGTTACAAATGGATGATTACGATATACCGGCTGCATATGCATAGGTTTCCATATCGGTCTGCCTTCTGCATTATATTGAAGCAATGTCTCCAGTATTTCTGTCGGACATGTCTTTCCGGGTTCACTAATATAAAGTGCCTCTTTTTCGCCACGAACCTGTCTACACATAGCCTCTTCATTAATCAAGAGGCATGAAAGCCAGAAATTAGGTTCCGACACTTCTTTCGCATAGGGATTCATAGACACTGGCAAATCTTTAAAAGCATCATGATATCTCTCATATATTTCTTTTTTCTGTGCAATATGTTCTTCCAGATAAGGATACTGTCCGCGCACTATTCCGGCAATTACATTACTCATGCGATAATTGTATCCGATTTCTTCATGTTGATACCAAGGTGCATTCTCTCTAGCCTGCGTAGACCATTTGCGAACCTTATCTGCTGCCTCTGCATTGTCTGTGAGCAACATTCCTCCGGAAGAACCTGTAATAATCTTATTTCCGTTAAATGATATCGCACTATATTTTCCAAAAGATCCCGTCTGTTTTCCACGATAGGTTGCTCCAAGAGATTCTGCTGCATCTTCTATCATAATTGCGCCATGTCTATTACAGATTTCCAGCAATTCATCGATTTTTCCTGGGGTTCCGTATAAATGGGCAGTCACTACCACTTTTGTATCCGGATATATTCGAAATGCTTGCTCTAAAGCCACAGGATCCATATTCCATGTGTCATACTCTGTGTCAATAAAAACAGGAATACCTTTTTCGTATACGATAGGATTCACTGTAGCGCCAAATGTCATATCAGTGCAAAACACCTTGTCCCCGGGTTTTACTCCGGCAAGTTTAATTGCCATATGAAGTGCTGCTGTTCCACAGGATAGTGCCACTGCATATTTACATCCTATCTTTTCGCATGAAAGGCGTTCTGCTTCGTTAATATTCTCGCCTACTGTTGACATCCAATTTGTCTCATACGCTTCTGTAACATATTTTAATTCCAAGCCATGCATGGTTGGTGAACTAAGCCACACTTTTTTATCAAACGGAACCATTGACAATCATCCTCTTTCCTTTGAATACTATGATTCAATATGATTTTCTCTTTTAATTTTGTTCTATACTACTTTTCAATCTGATACGTCGGTACGATCTCCTTAATATCCTCACGGATCCGATCCGTCTCCGCATAGGCATCCTGATAGATCTTGTCCAGTTGCTTTTTAAACACTTCATCATCGAATTCGATGGGTTTGCCGATGTAAATCATCTTATTGGCAGTCTTCTTCAGTCCCTCTTCGCTCATGAGGAGTTCCTCGTACATCTTCTCTCCGGGACGCAGTCCGGTGAATTTGATCTCGATATCTTCTCCCGGCTTATATCCGGACAGCTTGATCAGGTTCGTCGCCAGGTCTACGATCTTCACCGGCTCTCCCATATCCAGGACGAAGATCTCTCCGCCTCTGGCATAGGCTCCTGCCTGCAGTACCAGCGATACCGCCTCCGGTATGGTCATAAAGTAACGGATAATGTTAGGATCCGTTACTGTAACAGGACCGCCTTCCGCGATCTGTTTCTTGAACAGGGGAATGACGCTGCCGTTACTGCCGAGTACATTACCGAATCTGACTGCTACGAAGTTCGTCTGCGACTGTCGGTTCATCATCTGGATCACCATCTCGCACATTCTCTTGGAGGCACCCATGACATTCGTCGGATTCACAGCCTTATCCGTGGAGATCAGTACGAATTTCTCCACACCGTACTTGTCCGCTGCCTGTGCGGTACGCAAGGTTCCGAAGACATTATTCTTGATCGCCTCATTGGGACTGACCTCCATGAGGGGCACGTGCTTATGTGCTGCCGCATGGTAGACGATGTTCGGACGGTACCTGCGGAAGATATCCTCGATGCGTTCCGTATTACGTACGGAAGCGATGAGCACGACCAGATCCAGTGTCGGATACTTACGGATCAGCTCCTGTTGGATCGCATAGGCATTGTTCTCATAGATATCGACGATGATCAGCTGTTTCGGCTGATGACCGGCGATCTGCCGGCACAGCTCGCTGCCGATGGATCCGCCACCACCGGTGACCAGTATGACCTTATCCTTCACATAGTTCAGGACTTCTTCCGTATTGATCTCTATCGGATCTCTTCCTAAGAGATCTTCGATCTCCACCTCTTTTAATTTTGCTACGGAGACATCTCCGTTGAGTAACTGATACATGCCCGGAAGGGTACGCATTTTACATCCGGTCTCTTTACAGATATCCAGAATTTCCTTCTTCACATGCGTATTAGCAGAGGGAATGGCGAAGATGATCTCGTCCACATTGTACTGTCCCACGGCATCTGCGATCCTGTCTCTGCCACCGACAATAGGCACGCCACGCAGGAATTTTCCATGGCATCCCTGATTATCATCGATAATGCATTTAGGATTTAGATTCAAGTATCGACTGGTCTCAATTTCTTTTAAGATAGCATTTGCCGCTGCACCCGCGCCGATAAGCATGACATTGCTGCCGTCCTTCTTCGTCCTGAGTTCCGTCCGCTTGGAATTGATCAAACGCAGGATCCGGTAGCTGAAGCGGATAGCACATGTCATTCCGAACAGCAGAAACCAATATAGGACATAATAGCTACGCGGCATCTTCTGGTGCAGGATATGGCACAGGATCATCTGTGCTATGCTTGCACAGGTGGTAGCAAATACGATATTTAGCAATTCTGTCGCACTGGCATAGCGCCATACACTTTTGTACAGCTTCCACAATGCGAAGAAGACCAATGTCAGTATGATATTGTAGACAATAATATTTTCAAATTTGATCAGGTATTCCTGAGGGATGCCCTCGAAGCTGAAATCAAAGCGGATATATAATGCGGCAAAGGATGCCACAACGATAGACATGATATCTAATAAGATCAACGCGATAATTCTGTTGATGGGTATTTTCAAAAAGTTCTGTTTCATCTTCTTACTTCCCTCTCGGCACACATAAAAATAATCATAAGTTATTTTATTGTACCACGCAGGGAAGTAAAAAGCAATTTTCACATAAGAATCCACAAAAAATTAAGAAATCCTCACTGCAGCTGGGCAACGAGGATTTCATTCTACAACTACATATTCTCTTTACGCTTATTGACAAAATTCTGTTCAAATTCCTTTTCTGTAAATGTATATACGTGTTTGAAAAGATAATTTTGAAACTGATCCAGCCCAAATAGAATAAATTCTTCTTGCGCAAGCTTTCTCATACTCTTGTATAACAAATCTCTGTGATGTGATTGGGATACACGTTGTCTGTCCTCTCCCAGCTTTGTCTGTTTTGTGGGTCCATATTCCAAATAATTTTGTTCGTTATATACCAATATATATGTCATGTTCTCTCTGGTATATGATATTGCATCAACAACTTTCCCCTTTTTATCTGTATATTTTAAATCAAATAAAATGAACAGACTATCATATATTTTTTTGTTTATCTCAAAATTTACCTGATCTGTGATCCTTCCATTTTTGAACTCTATAAAAAAGCATGCATCCTCTTCAAAGTATAAGGCATCATTTGACTTCGGATTTGGGTTTGCGAACGGTATCTTTTCTCGAACATACCAATTTTTCACATCATCAAATGCACATACCTGGAGCTGGCTGTGCGTCATATACTCCTTGGTAACATTATCACGATCATCCAAAGACGTTTTTTCTAAACTGCACTGTATTTCATCAATCTTATGCACACTACATTCCCCTTATTTCCCTTATCCATTGTATCTCAGATTTTCCAGCATCTGCATTGGATCCGATAGTTTTTTGTAAATTGCATCAATGTTATTTGTAACATCTTGCAGCACTGACGTATTCCCGGTATTCTCTGCCAGATAATATTTTGTTCGATCTGCTATATTGTATTTTGCAGAGAAGACGTCAATTGCATCTAAAAAGTATGGACTATGCGTTGTAATGATCATTGACAAATCAAATTGCTTTTGAAGAAGTACGATCATTTTTGCATAGAGTAGCTGCCATTCCGGGTGGAGATGTATTTCCGGCTCATCCAAAATAATAACATCCTTTTCCTTAAGGTTTCCGCTCTCCAACAATCTTTTTATTAAGGCAAATGACTTCATCCCTGTAGACATATTCACTACTTTTAATGGTTTCGCATATTTATTTGATTTTAAGTAATATTCTCCATCCTGATTGCTTTCAATATCTCCGTCAATAACCTCAGCCAAAACTTCGTTGATTTCTGCCAGCTTTTCCTTGGCCGCAACTGCGTCAAAGATGTTTTTATATATGTCTTCCGACACCGTTTGAAGGCTATTCAATAAGTAATATTCCATGATATTCTCACCGCTGATATAAGATGACATTTCATCAACGATAAATGGATTGTCTATATAAAATGCCTGATGCAGGATATTGATTTCTGCATCCAAATCTACACATGCATTTTCTATAAAATGATATACTATTTTTTTATCTTTAATGGCTATCTCTATTGCAGACTCAATTCCTTCTTTCCAAAGTGGTGATATCTGTTCTTCAAACACTCGGCCAAACCATCTTGTAATCACTTCTGTCATTACTTTTTTATCGGAAATCGCCAGCAATGCTTCTACCTTAGCTGCACATTCTGATGCAAATTCTTCCTCGTCCTCATGATTGTCAAAAATGGCTGTCTCAGAAATCCGTTTTCTTAAATAAGCTTCCAAAGTATCTGCTTCTTCATTGTCTAGATATTCCATGATTGCATCCAGTATCTTTGTTGAAGTAATATTAATTCGTCTTCTTCGGTCAGAAATCGTTCCTATATTCTGCATTATTTTCCCCTGCAAAAGAACATTGATAATATTTCTGATTCTGTTTTTTCTTTCCTGGGCAATTTTTTCGTCCATATTGTTCATGGAATTAAAAATAGCAAACATTGTCTTTCCAATAGTACTTTTACCGGCATTATTCTCCCCGGCTATCACCGTAATACCATTCACATCTATGATTGCATTTTCTATTTTTCCTACATTTGAAATTTTTAATTGCATATTTCCCCTACTTTCCAGACAATTGAATAAATTGCATATTTCTATAATTTCTGAGTGGAATATTCTTGAAACCGTCTGCATTTGGCTGACTGCCTTAGATCTTATACACGAGACATTTTCATTATAATGTCCGTTTTCTTTGCTGTCAACCTACGTTCCTCATTTTCCGACCACCGCATAAAATCGGTCATAGATGGAAGTGATCTCATACTTCTCCGGATCGAACAGCTCTCTCTGTCCGGAGTCCACGATATACACTACCCGCTCTCCGGACGCCTCATTGGCTGCTATGGTCTCTGCCGTGACGTTTTCATAGTGGTAGCGTTCTTTATATGGGCGGAGTTCCTCGCCGTCCTGTACGTTGCTGATGCCCTGATAGTAATGTGCATCGATCTGGTGGGTGTACATAGTCAGGATCTCGCCTAAGGTAGCGCCGGCATCGATTCCCTGGGGATCAGGATAGATGTAATAGGCATCGCAATCGATGGTATGTGCGTAGTTCAGCGCCTGTATGTAGGGATCATAGTAATACGTCCGGCTGAGTTCTCCCCAGCTGCCAAAATACATCTGTGCCATCATCAGTGCCATCACGCCATAGACCACTGCAATGGGTACGGACAGGAGGTGCACCTTCCGGATGCAGCGTGCGATACCGATGCCACCGATGATCAGTACCGGATAGAATATGATATTGATTCGGTTCACCGTCACATTTTTGGTAAGGATGCCTACCCACAGTCCCATGCCCAGCCATGCCAGCAGTGCGACATAAGGATAACGTTCCGTTTTTTCCATTCCCCGGAGTCTGCGGAGGATGCTGAGTAGTCCGATGACGAAGAACAGATCCGTGAGATAGTACACCGGGCCGAATCTCACCATGGTGTTGGTCACGCTCTTGTCCCCGGAGCCCCAGGTGGTGGTAAAGGTCCAGACGATATTCTCCCACAGCTGTTTCCAGGAGAAGTTAGCGAACAGAATATCATCACCGCGGTTACTGGACAGGAACGACGGGATCGTAAAAAGCGGTGTCTCGATTCCGGGCTTTCCCAGCAGGGTAAGCAGCATGGATAAAAATTCCGGCAGCACGATCACTAGGTACAGCACAAAGCAGGCTGCCAGCTCCTTCCAATTTACTGCCTGCTGCCGCAGGAGATAAATAGCAACCACCAGTAAAAACAGCGGTACCGAATAGTCCGCAATTCCGTAGGCATAGGAGCACAGTCCGAACATCACCATGGAAAGGTACAATAGCGATTTCTTTTTTAGTCCGGCGATCAGCAGTACTACCGCGATCAGGAACACATGGGGGAACAGGTTACAGTCAAAGGACCACCGACTCTGCATATAATGCCAGGGACTGATGGTCCCCAGGATCAGCACGATCATGCCGGTCCATTTGCCGGCCAGCTGTCTGCCGAAGAGGTACAGTGCCAGCAGTCCCAGGCAGCTGATCACCAGCATCGGCAGTCTCGTGGATACCGTGGAGAATCCCAGGAGCTTAATAAACGGGATCATGCAGTAGGACAGTAATACGCTCATCTGGCTGGTACGCCACGCCGTAAAATGCACCGGATACCGCATTCCATAACGGTCTGTACCGTAGTCCGCCAGTGCTTTGGCATCCACGGCAGCCATGGCTTCGTCCTGATGTACGCCGATGGGCGGCGCTCCGAAATGGTATGCCCGGATGACGATAGCCGCCAATAGGAGCAATGCCACCAGCAGCAGCTCTATTTTTTTCGATTCCAATATCTTCTGTTTCCATGGATATTTCAATGAATGAATCCTCCTCATTGCAAATGTTTCACTTTTCTGTGCAGCACCCGGATTCCCTTCGGTGCTATGGCAAACAGTGTATGATAACACTTATTCTTTTTTGTAAGGTAAGGGTTTCTCATAGCGCGCCACCATCCCTTCCGCAGGCTCTTCACGACGCTGCGGTAGAACGCATTGTCCCCGGTCATCTGTGCTATGGGAATATGCAGCATGTAGTCCAGTCTCTGGAAGACGCCGAACCGGAAGGCGATCTCCGTCAGCTCAGGGTATCTCGCCTCCACCAGCCGCAGTACCATATCCGCGTTATCGATGTTGTCCGCGAACACTCGGGAGAAGCGGTTTTTATCTCTGGTGTTGCTGTCCGGGCGGTAAAAGACATGATAGGTCTGGCCCGGAATGCACGCGATCCCGGGAACGATGTTCTCCTCATCCGTCAGCAGCTTCACCAGCAGGTGGAAATCCTCGTTCAGCGCTCCCACCGGGAATTTTCCCTTTGTGAACAGATTCTTTTGCAACAGCTTGGTACAGAAGGAGCAGTCTCCCCGGTGCATTAGCAGCTCTTTTAAGAAATCCTCTGCCGGGATCACCTGTTCTTCGGATACCGGTTCGCAGATGTTCGGCAAGATGTTGCCGTCCTGATCGATCTCATCCCTGCCTGCCTGAGCAATGGGCATATGCGTAGTCGCGATCGCCCGGTACAGGCGCTCGTACATATCGGCATCCACATAGTCATCGCTGTCCACGAAGCCCACGTATGCTCCGGCGGCATGTTCCAGTCCGAAGTTCCTCGCGGAAGAGGGACCTCCGTTCTCCTTGTGGAAGACGCGGATACGCGGGTCATTTTCCGCCAGCCGGTCGCACAGCGCCGGGGTGTCATCGGTGGAGCCGTCGTCGATCAGCAGGATCTCCAACTCCGGATAGGTCTGCTTCTGCAGGCTTTCCACGCAGCGGGGCAGATAAGGTATGATATTGTACACCGGCACGATCACACTGATCAGCGGCTGGTTGGTCTCATTACTGTTCACGTTCTGTCCTCTTTATTTCTTTCCGTTAAATATCGATACATCCATCGCTCCGGGATCACCGGGGCCGGGGAGCAGGGACCGTCTGTCCACAGTGCCGGGACGGGCGGTGCCGGAAGGCATTGGTCGACTGTGCCGCCTAGGAATCCCATCTCACGACACAGGCTGACCAGTCTCTCCGCGGCGGTCCGTGCATTCCATTCCGTCCGGACGGTCTGCTGCGCCGCTTCTCCCAGTCTGCGGCACTCTGCCGGATCCTGCAGCAGCTCTGCAACATATTCCTGCAGCTGCTGTTCACAGCCGTCGTGATAGAGGATCCCGTTTTCCCTCTGTCGGATCATCCAGGGAGCCGCTCCGATCATATGATCCGCCACGACGGCGCAGCCGCTGTTCATGGCTTCGTTGACCACGGCTCCCCAGCCTTCCTTTCGGTCACTGGTGACGAGGTAGATCTCCGATTCCTCCATGGCTGCCCGGACCTCCTCCGGGCTCCGGAAGCCTGCGAAGGTGATCTTATCCGTCACGCCAAGCTCTTCTGCCAGGCTGTGTACTTCTTCCTCCAGTTCTCCTCCGCCGATCATTGTAATGTGAAAAGGAGTCTCTTCCAGATGTTCTTTCAGATAAGCGGCTGTCTTCACTACCAGCTCCGGATGTTTCCAGTCGATCATGCGGGCCGCCCACAGGATGCTTCCTTTTTTCTTACGTGAAAACGGTTCCCCCGGCGCATAATCTCTGGACTCGGGGAAATATCCGAACCGGAGCATCTTCCCCGGGTAGGCATGGATCAGGTGGTAATCGCAGGGCACATAGGCTCCGGCACACAGGAAGTACACCGGTGCCTTGCGGTATCTGGTGTGGTCTTTATACTTTTGCAGCAGTCCTCTGGGAGAGATGGCTTTCCATTGTCCTTCTTTATACAGCCGCTCGTTGTAGCGGAAGATAGGTTTTCCCGCCGCCAGGCGTTCCCGGATGTAGCTCTCGTCATCGCATCCACCGAAGATCACTACGTCAGCTGTCAGCAGCAGATGCCGCCATTCATGCCCCGCAGTCTCTTCGCCAGGATTCCTGCCCATGAATGCTTCCGAGCCGCTCGTAGTCGTACTATCCTGTTGGGTGTAGCGCACGTACGGTCTCTCCTCGGCCTGCCACCCCATCTTCACCCGTTCTTCTTCCATGGGCTGGGTCTGCAGAAAGCAGAAGCTTCCTTCCAGGAGTTCATACAATGCGTCGCAGAAGGACAGCTGATGGTGATTAAAATAATTAGAGACAAATACCACCTGCATTTTCATTCCTGCCTTTCCGCTATCTTTGCATAGATTTCCTGCAATTTTGCAAAATTTTTCTCTTTATCGTGGGTTTTTCTTGCATGTTCTCTTGCATTTTTAGAGTATTCCAACATTTTCTCCGGAGAACTCCACATTTCGATAATGGATTTTTCCATGGATTTTACAATATTTTCCAATTCTGTTGTTTTTAATTCTTTTGAATTGCACGTGTTATTTTTGCTTTCAGCCGCATCTGTCGTATTTCTGCTGGTTTCAGCCGTTTCTGTCAGCCGGTGTCCTTCACACCACAGGCCGTCCCTTCCGCCGTCGAACAGACTGGGGATTCCACCCACTTCGGTGCTGACGCAGGGTACTCCCAACAGCATGGCTTCGCCCAGGGAGTTCGGCGAATTTTCCAGGGAAGAACAGCACAGGAACAGGTGACTTCGGAGGAATCGTTCCCGCATCTGTTGTTCTGTCAGTCTCCCTGTGAAATGCATGCAGTCTTCCAGCTGCCCCTCCCGGATCAGATCCCGGAGATACTGTCCATAGGCGGAGATCTTCAGCTTCTGCTTCAGCGTGTGGTATGCCGTCAGATCATTTCCCGCCACATACACCTGCACATCGGGGAATTTCCTGCGGATCCCGGGCAATGCTTTCAGGAGATAATGCAAGCCCTTCAGCGGATAATCTCCCTGACTGACGAAGATGCTGTGGGGTTCACAGTACTTTGGGTCCCAGCTGCCTTCATAGAAGGAAGCGCGCAGGGTCTCATTCATAGGATAATACTGCGCTCCGGGATTCCACCCGGTGGTCACCTCCCGGTCCCATGCCGTCCTGCCGGTGATATTTCCCGCCAGACCGATGGCTTCTCTCTCCATCACACCTCTGCGGACGAATTTCTCCTGCTGACTGCGCAGGCTGTCCCGTTTCACCAGATCCCGGAAGGTCACTTTGCGCGTCACGCGCTCCGGAAGATCGGCGAAATAGGCTTCCGCACAGAGGCTGCAGATGCCCTGGATCCCCAACAGGATCCTCTCCGGATGCGGATAGACACGGCAGACCGCCAGCGTATGGGGATATTCCGTACCAAAGCAGTGGATCACATCCGGGTCATAATCGTCCGTGATCTTACGCAGTTCTTCCTCCAGCTCCGGCTGGTAACGGTCCGGATGTACGGTATCCTCATGGAAGCCGTAGCATCTGACGAGATATCCACCGCCCCCCTCCGGAGCAGAAGCAGCTTCCGTAGCAGAAGTGGCTTCCGCGACACAGGCAGGGTGTTCCCCCTGCACCCGGACTACAAAACTCTGTGGGATCTCTTCCCCCGCGGGAACCGGGAACGCCACTGCCAGCGTCATGCCGGTGTCTTCCCGGTCCACGATCTGCGACAGCAGTCCGGACAGCCAGCCTTCCTTATTGGAAGCTTCTCTATGCAATGCCTCGGCGATCACCGGGAGCATGATATTGCAGACCCACAGTACTCTCATAAATCAAATCCTCTTTTAATTAAAAATCCAGTTCAAATACGGCAGTAATCTGATCTCCACATCGTACATGCCACGTAACAGCATCAAGAAATACAGCAGATATTCCGCGACGACTCCGACAATGCACAGGTTGCGGAACCATCCCTTTTTCGCATTCCATAACACGCCCGGGATCAGGAAAATCTGGGACTGGATCAGGTAATAGGCCACCCGGGATACCTCCGGGATGAAGGAACCACAGGTATAGAGCACCAGTCCCGCCAGGTTCAGATAGAAATAGTAACGGTTCCTGCGATCATCCCGGATACTGTCCTTCCAGTAGATCAGGCACAGGATCAGCACCGCCAGGCATTTTCCGATATTCACGTAAGACAACTGGCCGTTGTCGAACATGGAATCCTTATAATAGGGATAAAACTTAAAAATAAGATTCCGATAAAAGCCCTGTCCGAAGATCAGGGATAAGATCAGCAGGAGCCCGACTGCGTAGTGCCATTTTTTCAGTCGTACCCGCGACAACAGATCTGCTGCGATATAGGCCGGAATGATCAGCAGCACCGATTTATGGATCGTACATCCCAGCAGCACCCAGAGGATGAACTTGCCGTACTCGCCCCGCAGTACATATTTCTGCGCATACATGGCCAGCGCCAGTGCAAAATAATACCGCACGGAGTTCATGCTGTTAAAATAGAAGCCCTGGGTCAGCAGTAAAAACAGGGACACTACGTACCAGTCCGCCTGATCATGCAGCGCTTTCAGGAAGAAAAACACCGTGACCAGCGAAAAAAATCCGAAGATCGGCAGATAGGAGCCCTCACCGAAGATCCAGTGAAACAGCTTCACCAGCCCGACGAAGCCTTTTTCATAGGACACATGGCGTCCCTGGTCGATCAGCTGGAACTTCAGCCAGTAGACCCAGTAGTCACCACCCACCGCAATACGGCAGGCCGAGACTCCCGCCAGAAGGCAGAATACGGCGGTCTCCGCCACCAGGTTCCTCGCTTGCTGACGATCGTACCCCACCGGTGCTCCAGGCATCCGCCTGCCCGACAGGTATCCTGCCGTGTAGGCGCTGTTGCGCACGCAGAAGCCGAATCCCACCGTTACGAGTGTTAATACAATATATACCAGTGCACTTTTTCCCATGTGGGACCCCCTTCCTGCCTACGATGTCTGTCTCAATTTCCGGCGTATTCTCTCGCGATGTCCGCCGCGGTTCGTGCGTATTCTCCTGCAATGTCCGCCGCGGTTCGCGCGTATTATCCTGCGGTGTCTGCCGCGGTTCAGGCTCAGCTGCGCTTTCGCGCTTCCCGGATGCCGTCCCGCATCCAATGCTTCGCCTGTTTTATTGTCACCTCACTGCACAATGTCCCCTTATGGGCATATAGGAACCGCAGTGCCAGCGGTCCTGCCAGCCTTCCGTACAGATAATGATACAGTACACCGCGGTCATGGAAAAATTTCTCATTGTAGCCCCGGAACCAGGTGGATTCCCCGGCTTCCTCTCTGCCGATGGTCACGGGCGCGGTATAGACCTTATAGCCTTTTTGGATGAATTCTGTCAGGAACAGGCTGTCCTCTCCGTTACTGTATTTCGCTCCGCCGCCGAACAGCAGGGAGAAGGTGCTCCCGGATGCCAGCAGGCTGTCCCTGCGAACTGCAAAGCTCACCGCTCCGTACCGGCCGCAATTATACCAGTGCACTCGTTTCCGCTCCGTGATGTGGTAGGTGCGCCGGGATTCCTCAACTTCGATATTGAAAATGATCATGTCTGCCTGCGGATTTTTCTCAAATTCTGCCAGGATCGCCGTTTCATATCCGTCCTCATACACAATATCCGCATCCGAAAAAAGGCAGATGTCCCCTCTCGCCCGAAGGATGGCTTCATTCCGGCTTCTGCCGATGCCCCGGTCCGGGAAGCTATAGAAACGGATGGTTCGTGCCTCTCCGTTTTCCTGGCATATCTGCATTTCCTCCTGCCCGAGTCTGTCGCATTGGTTGATGATCACCGCATCGGACTGCAGGTTCATATGTTGTACGGTTTCACGAAGAGAAGCGTTCATTACCGATGCCAGTACTTCTACCTTCATGCCTGCTCTCCTTCTGCCTGGGTAGTCTTTGTATGTTCCATTTCTGTATTTCTCGTATTCATATCGTTATCTGCTGTATCGGAACCAATCATAGGGAGAAAATAATAGCTCCGGATCAGCGTCTCATCCGCATTCCATAAAAAAGCTCCGTCCACCTTACAGTCCTGTGCGGTCAGATACTCCAGCACAGCCTCCAGCCGCTTACCCACCGTCGCTCCGGCCGGCACTGCCAGCAGGACCACATCCGCCGCCCGCAGAGTCTCTGCGCTCTCAGGGCATAGCAGCGGACTGGGAACTGCGATCCATTCTCTGTCGATGGGCTGCACTCTGCCGCTGGTCTGCTCTCTACCGGCGGGCTGCAGTTCGCGCAGTCTGTCCACAGCCTCCTGTGGATCTGCCTCCGGCAGGGCACCGCAGACGGCGATCTTATGGGCATCCGCTTTCTCCAGCAGATATTTCACATTTTCCGCAAATCCCGTACTTTCCACTGTACCCAGACTGTGTAATCCATACCGTCTGCGGAGAGTGGCCGGGAGCCAGATGCTGTCCCGGGACAGCTCCCATAACAGGAAGATCACCACTACGAAAAACAAGGACAGCACCGCCGCCAGGATCACGGCCCGTACCGGACGCACATCCGGCACCACTGCCTCTGCGAGGTCTCCATGATCCAGCACTTTGATCCGCGTGATCTCCGGCATACTCTCTGCGAACTCCCCGCACATGGTCTCTTCCGCGGCATGCGCCAGTGCAATGCTTTCCGCGGGATCCTGTGTCGTAGCCTTCGTCACCGGAATACTGAAATCGGAAGGCAGGGCAGCCGACAAAGCTTCGGTCCAGAGGTTTCTGCCCTGTTCCAGCACTGCCGCAGCACCGGTCTCTCCGCGCTCTGCCGCTTCCTGCAGATGGGTCTCCACACCATCCAGAAATTCTCCCGTGTGGAGCAGGCTGTTCCAGGTGGCTTCGTTGATATAGTAAGCACCGGCCGCATTAGGGTTCTCGACATATTCTACCTTATAAGTGGAAGAAGCCGCATACCCGGGATCGGGCTGCAGCAACACATTTTTGACATAATAACCGCCGCCGAACAGTACCGTACCCAGTATCGTCAGCGCCAGTATTTTCCGTAGATTACGGCCCAGCCGCAAGAGCAGCAGCCGCAGATCGAAGGGTTCCTTACCATAGCTTGCTTCCATGAGGCTTCCTCCCATATTGTCATATTCCCATACGTTCAGATCAGTTATCGTCTTTTTCCGCACGGCCGTCGTACTCTGCCTTGAAGGCCGTCACCTGTTCGCTCTCGACACCCTCGGTGCTGTCCGGCCAGAACAGTACCTTCAGTGTCAGAAGCATCAGCTTCAGATCGAGCCATACAGAATAATTTTCGATATATGTTAAATCCAGTTTCAATTTATCATACGGAGAGGTATTGTATTTTCCGTATACCTGGGCGAACCCAGCCAGTCCCGCCTTCACCTTCATACGGAAAGCAAACTCCGGCATGACTTCGGTATACTGGGCAATGATCTCCGGGCGTTCCGGTCTGGGGCCGATGAAGGACATATCTCCCCGCAGGATATTGATCAGCTGGGGCAGCTCGTCCAGACGGCATTTGCGGATCACTTTTCCGATCGGAGTGATGCGGTCGTCATTTTTCTGTGCCAGGCGTGCTACGCCGTCCTTCTCCGCATCGGTGCGCATGCTGCGGAACTTCATGATATAGAACTCTCTCTGGCCGATGGTACAGCGCACCTGCTTGTACAATACCGGGCCGCCGTCATACAGCTTGATGGCCAGTGCCGTCAGGAGCATCAGCGGAGAGGTGATCACTAACAGGAGCAGGGAGCAGATCACATCAATGGAACGTTTGATGAACCGCTGCTCCATGCTGAGGGAATACTCTCTGGTCAGCAGGATCGGCGTATCAAATACATGTAACTCCTCGGATCCTACTAAAATAACATCTGATATTTTCGGCATTACATACACACGGATCGACTGTGCATAACAGAATTTCAGTATAGTGTTGCGGTCCTTCTCATTAATATCCCAGATCACGACAGCGGTGATCTCACCGTTCTGATAATCACTCAGAATCTCCCTGCAGAGCTCTGCCGCGCCCTTTCTAATATGTTCACATTTCGTGATCTTGTATTTATCCTTACGGCTTTCGAACTTTTTACAGATATCCGCGATGGGACGATCCCCATGGATCAGCAGGAGTTCTCTGGGCGGGAACGCCGTACGATAGATTTTATTCGCAATATTGGCATAGATGATCACTGCCACGATCTGCAGCACGACCATGAGCAGGAACATATCCGGCGGGAACACACTACGCGCCATCATACACAGCTCGGCATAGATCAGTACATCCGCCATCAGTGTCGCAAACACCTGGGAAAATATGATCTCTGTATTTTTCATATAACCAAGACGCATTCCACCGTAGGTCACGGAGAAAAAGATCAGGATCACACTGTAGATACCGTTCTCCAGCAGGAAACCGCGGTACCAGATCTTCTGCAGCGGATCTACCAGCTGGAACTGGAAGTGGAACTGCCACATGTATGCAAACAGAGCAATTTCCAGGAACAGGCAGATCGCCGACAGTCCTATATTGATCAAGCGCTTGAAGGATTCCCTCCTGCGTAATCTGTTCACATAATAATTACCGTTTGTATTCAACACAAACTCCTCCTATATTCTGCGCTTCACCGCACGTACTGCCCAGAAGCAGAAATGCCAGGCGCTGCTCGGCACAGACATTCCCTCTGCCTTACGATACAGATTCCAGATCCTGCGCAGAGCTTCTATCTTGTTGGAAGACAGGGATTTCCCCGCTCTCCGATATTTTACCAAATTTTCATCCAAACCACAAGCCACAGTACCCCCGCGCAGTATTCTCCACCATAACGCGGTATCCTCACTCTTGATCTGCGGCATCTGCAGCTCTTCTTTTGACAGCTGTTCCATGTCGAACATTACTGTGCTGGTGAAGATCGTGGTATTTTTCAAGGCTTCCTTATAATTTATGGTCGTCGGTACATGGACTATTTTCCCCGTTCCTATGCCGTTCTCGTCGGCGAATTCATATCCTGTGAACACAAAAGCAGCCTTCTGCTGCTTCATAAAAGCAAGCTCCCGCTCCAGCTTCTCCGGTACCCACAGATCGTCCGCATCCAGATAAGCCAGGTAACGTCCCTTTGCCTCGTTCACTCCCAGGTTACGTGCCCTGGCGGCGCCCAGATTTGTGGGATGGGTCAGCAGCCGGATCCGCCGGTCTCCGGTCCGCCGGATATATTCTTCGATGATCTGTCTGCTACGATCCGGTCCACAGTCTTCTATTAACAGCAGCTCCCAGTTCGTATAGGTCTGGGCCCGCACACAGTCAAGTGTCTCTTCGATATAGTTTTCCGCCCGGTATACCGGTACCACTATACTGATCAAATCCTGTTCCATATTGCAATCCTTCTGTTATCTGAATTCTAGGCCGGTTTTATCCGGCTTCTATCCGATTCCTATCCGATTTTTATCTGATTTCTATCTGATTTTTATCAGGTAATATCCTGCTATGGTCTTCCGCTCTGTGTCTGTCCCCAGGGTCTCCTGCAATTTTTCCGCGGTATCCTCCGGCAGATCCCCCGGCAGTAAAATGTAGTCTACTCCTGCGGCCGCCGCACTGTCAAGGCAGGTTCTGAAATCAATGGTCCGCTCCCCGGTATTTTCCTCCGTGCGGACATACTCCGGCTCACCGGTCTCCTCCAGATGGTTCATCCACAGATACAGGTCCTCCTGCCATGTCTCGTAGGTGTCGTACGAATAGCTTCCCAGCGCGGCATCCCAGATGCTTCTCCCATACACGGGATGGATATCGGCACTGTATGCCCTGGCCGCCGCCAGGATCTCCTTCGGAGCCCACAGATGAAGCTCCGTCTCTCCACTCTCCTCCAGGTGATATTCCGACAGCTGCCCAAGCACCTCCCGGGGTGTCTCCACCTGTGTCAGCTGTGTGCCAGTCCGGTCCAATACCGGATTCCCGCTCAGGATCACAATTCCCGCCAGGAGCAACGTGGCCGCCACATTCCGGATACTTTTTTCTCTCCACAGGGTATACAGGAACTCTGTACATGCCCAGGCGATCAGTGCTGTCTGGGGCACTGCTGCCCAGATCCATACATAGGAATAAAACGCGGTCTGGTATTTCATCAGGATCACCGCTGTCACCGGACAGATGCAGGCCAGCGTGATCAGCACCGCATATAAATAGAACAGCGGCTGCTTCCCACCGTTCCTTGCTGCTTTGCTTTTCCACAGGCAATACCCCAGATAGAGGATAGCTGCCAGCAGCAATGCTGCATATTTCCCATGCTGCGTATAATCGAGCCAGCCGTTCGTGGCGGACTTCAGAAGTGTCATCATTCTGCGTCCTCCTCTCCCGGTGCTGTCTTCACAGCCTGTGTTTTCTTATGATCGCTGCGGCTGCACATTGTCCACAGCCACCGTAATGCCACCCATGCCAACGTCACGAGCAGGCACACTCCCGCGCCGTACAGTGTCCAGACCATACAGGCTTCCGCCAGGATACAGAGCACCGCACCGAGATATTTTCTCTCGAACAGGCACGAAAACAGATACGGAAGCAGCACCGCCGCACGGATCGTCACTCCCCGGAAACCTCCGTAGAAAATATCAAATCCGTCCACGCCGGGCATGTAAGTCCCTGCACAGAACAGTATTCCCACTATGATCAGGAAGATATTGCATTTTTCTCTATTATGATCAAAAAGCACGGCACCCAGCCTACCGTAAGCCAGGTATCCCATACATAAAGTCAGGCAGGGGATCAGCCGGTATACTACCGTTTCAGGGGCCATACCGCTCCAGTGGCTGATGGTTCCGTACAGAGTAGGCAGGCACAGCAGCTTCAGACGGAAAGACATGCCCTGTGTATACGGTTCCCCCGTGAGGGGATCCACCGTATAGATGCTGTTCTCCTTCAGGAAGGTATTGACGGTCTCCAGCGTCATATCGCCGTCCGTCCACACACGTCCTCCCGTAAGGATCCATAGCACCTGCAGCAGAATGAAAAATACAAGTACTACTGTCAAAATCTGTTGTCTTCCGCTCGTTTTGCTGTTCTCCGGTGCCGGTTTTCCGATGATGCTGTTTTTATGTGCGATCAGGCCGGACAAGATCAATACAAGCACCGCTACGGCGATCTCCGCCAGCAGCAGCTCCGTTACAGCCAAAAAAGACCACCCCAGCAGGCAGCCCGCCAAATGGGCGACTTCCGTCAGCCCGATGATGATCAGACAGCCTCTGATCAGTAAATCCGATATCCGAAAAGTCATGTTTTCTCCCGGTGCCCGCTCCGTGGATCCGGGCAGGCTCTCTATTGCTCTGAATCGTTATCATCTTACCATATTTATCGGGACTTGACAAATATTACGTGGCACGCATGAAAAAGCATAAAAAAGCCGCATACCGTAAATCTCTTCCGGCATGCGGCCCTGTCAGTGTGTAAGAAAGAATACTGCATCGAAACGTTAACTTTCCTAATTTAAAAAGAATAAATTCAATATGTTACATAGCCTTATAATCCAGTCGGATGTTGTCCGCGATACGTGCGATATACTCGCTGTTCGTCGGTCTGTTCCTTCCGCTGGCTGCTGAATATCCGAATATTTTCTCAAATGTCTCCACATTTCCCCGAGTCCAGGATACCTCAATGGCATTCCGGATGGCGCGTTCCACTTTTTGGTCTGTGGTCTTGAAATGTTTTGCGATCGTAGGATACAGAAGCTTGGTAACGCTGCTTACCACTTCCATATCTTTTCCTGACAAAATAATTGCATCACGTAAGTAGTGATAACCCTTCAGATGCGCCGGCACCCCTATCTCCAGCATGATTTTGGTTACATATCTCTCCAGTTCAGAATCTTTTACTGCTACAATATCCAAAACAAGTCCCCCTTTATACTTGTCGAGTATTGCTCTCCTACCGTGACTGACAGAGAAATAGTATCATAGCTGTCGTTTTTTGAAAAGACTTTTTTCCGTTAAAATATAGTTAAGAGAGCAAAAATGTTACATTTACCCCCTGTTTTGTAACAGTAAAATGCCTAGATTTCTTCCTTTACCAGGTAGATCGGTCTGCGTTTTACTTCCATATAGGCTTTCGCCAGATACTGTCCGAGAATACCGGTACAGAAGAACTGGATGCCGCTGGTCATCAGGATAATGCACACCAGGGAAGGCCAGCCGGAGACCGGATCACCGAAGATCAGCTTCCTCACAATGATAAATACGATCATCAGAAAAGCGATCACGCAGAACAGGATCCCGACAAAAGAAGCGATCAGCAGCGGTGCTGTGGAAAAAGCAGTGATCCCGTCTATGGAATATACCAGCAGTTTCCAGAAATTCCACTTGGTCTCTCCCTTGGCACGTTCCACGTTTTCATATTCCAGCCATTTGGTACGGAAACCGACCCAGCCGAAGATTCCCTTGGTAAAACGGTTATACTCCCGCATGGAAAGGATCGCATCCACCATCTGTCTGGTCATCAGGCGGTAATCTCTGGCACCGTCCATCATCTCGGTCTGGGATATCTTCTTCATCAGATGATAAAATCTTCTGGCGAAAAAGCTGCGGATCGGCGGCTCCCCTTTTCTCGTAACGCGGCGGGTAGCCACGGAATCATATCCCTGCCAGATATATTCGAACATTTCCGGCAACAGGGAAGGCGGATCCTGCAGATCCACATCCATCATGACCACATAGTCTCCCCGAGACTTTTCCAGTCCGGCGAACATGGCGGCTTCTTTTCCGAAATTCCTGGAGAAGGAAATAATATGCACGCGCGGATCCTGCTCGATCAGCTTTTTCACTTCCCGCACAGTACCGTCTTTGGAACCGTCATCGATATACAACAGCTCCAGTTCTATTTCTTTTTCCTTGAAAAAAGGATCATTCTTCGTCAGTTCCCGGTAAAACAGGGCTACACTTTCCTCTTCATTATAACAGGGCACTATTACACTCAACAGGCTCATTACTGGTCTCCTTAGGCTTTGGTTATAAGAATCCACATGACACTATTATACGTTTCTTTCAACATCATTTCAAGCCATTCTTCCCACATCATTTCAAGCCAGGCACTGTACTTTTTTCTTCTTTTGGATTATACTGAATTTATATATGCCTGTCCTTCCAAATGGGGCGTGGCAGAAACGAGGTTATTTATGACTTTTTTTGAAGAATTTTTCAGTAATCATATTTTTCTGACTGCAGCCTGCGGCTGGTTCGTGGCACAGATCCTGAAGACTCTGATCCATCTGATCATTTCCAAAAAATTCGTGGCGGAGCGTCTGGTGGGCAGCGGTGGAATGCCCAGTTCGCATTCCGCTACCGTATGTGCACTGGTCACTGCGACATGCTACGAATACGGCGCCGGCAGTTTCGAGTTCGCCATCTCTCTGATCCTGGCGATCATCGTGATGTACGATGCCATGGGAGTCCGCCGCGAGACCGGTATTCAGGCACAGGTGCTGAATGATATGATGAAGATCTTCGAGGATATGGGCCGTAGCGAGATTTCCCCTCATGACAAGCTGAAGGAGTTCGTGGGACATACTCCTCTGCAGGTACTCATGGGTGCGCTGTTAGGTATTTTCTGCGGCGTGATCATTTATACTTTTGTGATCTGATCAGGGATAAGGTTTGATGGATTTTTTTGATTGGTAACGCTTTTGGTAAATACCGTATTATGGTCGAGGTGACTTTTACATGATTTCTCATAATAATAAAAAACGGACCTGGCACAGAGCCGCCGCGCTTCTGCTGTCCGCTTCTCTGCTGCTGACCGCCTGCGGCGCACAGAACAATAATGATAATATTTTCAGTCCGATCCTGCCGGACAACAGTCCTGCTTCTTCGACGGATCCCGATGACAAGCTTCCGGATCCTGTGACGATCGTGGTGGAAGATGATTCGGTGGCGCCCGCCGAGGGAATGGTGCGCAGTCGTCTCACCAATGAATGGGTGGATGCCGATGTTGCTGCCACGCGCCCTATTGCTGTCATGATCCCCAATGAGGCTGCCGCGATCCCTCAATATAGTCTGTCCGAGGCTTCCATTCTCTATGAAGCAAATGTTGAGAACCGCATGACGCGTATGATGGCAGTCTATGAAGGCTGGGAGGATCTGGACAAGATCGGCAACATCCGGAGTCTGCGTGATTATTATGCCTACTGGGCATTTGAATGGGATGCGTTCCTGGTGCATTTCGGAGGGCCTTTTTTCATCAATGAATTGCTGGCACAGCCGGACACGCAGGATATCGACGGTACCTCCGGCACGGATGAAGGAGCCTTTTTCCGCACCACGGATCGCAACAAGCCTCACAATGCTTATGCTTCCGGGGCCGGTCTGCTGCGGGTGATCGACCAAAAAGGCTACAGTCTGGAATATCGTGGACTGTCCGACGAAGAGCATTTCCGTTTTGCCACGAAGGCTGAACCCAATACGCTCGGGCAGTACGGTTCCAAGGCCAAGGATGCCACTTATATCGATATGTCAGGGTGTTACCCTCTGACCAGATGTTATTTTGAATTCAATGAGGATGACGGTCTCTATTATCGTTCCCAGCATCTGTCCGGCAGTACGGACGGACCGCATATCGATGCATTGACCGGCAAGCAGCTGACTTTTAAGAATATTCTGGTGCAGAATACCTTTTATGAAGAGTTGGGCGAGGGATACCTGGCATTCCAATGCCACGACACCACGAGAGACGGCTGGTTCTTTACGAACGGCCGGGGGATTCACGTGAATTGGGAGAAGACCTCCGATTACGGTGCCACGAGGTACTACGACGACAATGGTGATGAGGTTGTCCTCAATGCCGGCAAGACTATGATCTGCATCGTGGAGGACGGCGATTCCTTCACGTTCCATTAGAGATGTAAATTGAGAGTTTACGAAAGCATAGCCGCACATAGGCATAGTGAGGACAGCGATGGGCGCTTGCGCACAAATCGCTGTCTTTACTTATGCCGTGATGCGGCGAACGCCGCGATATGAAATAAGATTGGCAGCGTTTTTGCTGACAATCTTATGAATAGCGTGGCTCATTGCGGATGCCATCTGCCACCCGGGGAGATC
>ERZ791815.195-NODE-195-length-64682-cov-37.662092_pt1 | contig 64682 bp, 59 predicted proteins | sample MGYA00510302_ERZ791815 | MGnify/ENA primary metagenome ERZ791815 (study PRJEB30046, sample SAMN00791995) | human gut metagenome | study: EMG produced TPA metagenomics assembly of the A metagenome-wide association study of gut microbiota in type 2... | reverse complement strand
AATAACTATTTTACATAATTATTATTGGTTTGCTCACAACTGTATAATGTAAATAAAATACTGAACGACGTTAATAAAAACATAATTTGCTTATATATCTAATGACGAGAATTAAAGTAAAAGAGTTTTGTGCTATAGAGATGACAAGTTATACCAATTTCAAAGGTACATACTATAGTGCGTTTACGGAAAAAGTGACAAATTATGTCGAAAATTCAACGTATAAGAGATTTCAGAATTACTCAGGTATAAACTATAAGCGTAATGAAAAGAAAGTCATTGGAAAAAAGCGCAAATCATAGTTGTGACCGAACTGGTCGTGGGAATGGTATTTCTGATGGTGAATAAGAAAGCTGCCTATGCGGTTTGGGGCGCAGTAATCTGGTGCGGAGTAAGTTATCTGGCATGGTCAGTAAGATATATGGAGAAAAATGGAAAAAATAGAGAAGATAACAATTAAATTATTAATGCTGCTGATAGGGTTTTCTTTGCTGTTTCCAGTAAGGGCTCTTGCAGCAGAAAAGGATGAAATTACTGAAAAGAAACAGATTATATTTTTGCTGGATGCAAGCAAATCAATGCAGGGAGACGGACAGTGGATTGAGGCAGCAGACAGCGCATGCATGATAGCGTCGGCGTTGCCACAAGAATACGAAGTGGCATTGCTGGTATATAACACAGAAATTGTTTATGAGGAAGATTTCGGAAACATTAATCAGAAAACCAGACATGCACTCGAGACGGTAAAACTGCAGGGCTACACCACCCCAGCGGTGGCGTTGGAAACGGCGGCTGATATGTTTGACAGTGCGGTGGCAGATAAAAGAGTGGTATTTATTTCCGACGGGGAAATTTCTCTGCGGGATCAAAGCGAAACAGAAACTGCAATCAGGCAGTTTGAAAATATGGTGGATCAGATTGCAGAACAGGGAATAAAAATTGACATGTTTGCAATCCCCAATGATAAGACGGAGAATGAGGTTTCGTATGGAACGAAAGTGACGTCAGGAGAGCAGTATACAGTAGGCGAAAACCAGACGATTGAAGAAATTACTGCAAAATATCTGTTCCAGACGTTACAGATAGAAAAAATAGAACTTGGCGAGGCGGTTTCCGGAGAAGGAAATATGACAGTGGATCTGCAGGATACTTATATGCAGAATGCAAAGATACTTCTCGTGTCAGGGGAAAACATCGAGGATTTTCATGTTGCAGGACAGTGTGAGAGCCTGAATATGCTTCAGGGAAACAAGTTTGCGGTTGCTGAATTGGAAAATCCATTGGAACGGCAGATTACAATGGACTATTCTCTGGAAAACAGAGGAAATGTCCATATTTATCTGATAAAAGAATATTTTTTAAAAGCTGATATGAAGAAATCCTATACATCAGAGGAAGGGACATTTACCCTGAAGGTAAATGTTGTAAACCATCAGGATAAACCGGTTTTGGATTCAGAAACCTTGAAAAATAGCATTTCTGTTTTGATAGACGGTCAGGAGAGTTCTTACGAAGTGGAAAATGGTACAGCGTTGGTTCCGTATCAGACAGACGAGACAACAAATGTAAATGTAGAGGTTACCACTCAGACATCAGGAAATGTGATCCATTACATAGAGACAACAGATATGGTGGAATTGACAGTTCCGGTTGTAGAGGAAGAACCTGATTATACAGTCCTTTGGATTGTGATTATATCGCTATGTGCAGTGGTGCTTTTACTTTCTGTTTTATATGAAAGGAAAAAGCAAAAAAAAAACGATGGTGAGGCGGGTTCCATTATCATAGAACCGTCAGAACCTCCTGTGGTGCCAAAGTATGATTTTTCAGGACAACTGGCAGTGTATCTGTTAAAGGGAGAGCGGGAAGACGATATTCCGCCTTGTAGTATTAAATTATTTGGAAAATCACGAAAAAGTATATCCTTTGACTGGGTGAAAGATCGCTGCGGGATTGATTATAAATTATCGGATGCAGACAAAATCCGGTTTACCGGAGGGAAAGACCACACCTTATGTTTCAAAAACACCGGTTATGCAACCATCGTAAAAGGAAACCAGATTTTGAAACGGGAGAGAAAATATTTCTTATGTTATGGAGAAAAAATACTGTTGATTTTTAATAATGGGGGAACAGAAATCGAACTTCATTATAAAAATATGAAACCAAGCGAAAGGTAAGGAGGAACAAAGTGAATACAATAACACAGACAAACAGGACGATTCTCTTTGAGGAAATCAATCCGGAAAAGCTGAATCTTCTAACACTTGTGGGAGACGTCAGAGGGGTAAACAGCGTAAGTGATGATAAAATCAAGGAAATAAACGATGCCTTGCTGGTAAGAAGTTTCGATGAGTTTTTAGAAAAATTTGAGCCGGTAGTATATTCTTATTTTGACGCAAACAACCAGAAAGTAATCTATACCCTCAAAAAACCGGAAAACATTGAGGATGAGTTATTAAGCGAAATCCATCTGAACCGCCAGAATGATTATCTGAAAATGCTGATGACTCTTGTTGAGGCAAAGCGGGCAGAGGGAAGTATTAACGTAGATTTTAAATTTGAGAAGCTGACAGATATGATTTCCCCCAAAAAGGTCATGGATGATATCCGGCAGAACCGGAAGGAACTCCAGTATACATACAGTGAGTATGCGAAACTTGAGGACGGCGATCCAAAAAAGTTAGATACGGCGGATAAGCTGAATCTGATGTTTGAAGAAGCAAGCGTAAACTACAATAATGTGATGGCGATGTTGCCGCTTGCGATAGAGGATATCAAAACAAGGCTGCTGTTGGGAGACGGGCAGACGAAGAAAGACGAAGCCCCATTAAGTCTTGGCGTTCTCAGTATGGACGAGCACGGGGAACTTAAGATTTTAGAGGCACCAAAGGAAAACAAAAAAGAACTGATGGTATTGGACGACAATGCCAATGCAGGATTGATTCAGGCAATCGAAAAAGATTATATGGACCTGAATGAGGACGGAAATGAGTATGTGAAGTCCCTGGTTGCGAGAACATTCTGCCCTCTGGCTTCTACCATGGAGAGCGTCGTAGATATTGAGAAAGAAGTATCGAACTACAACTCTTACCTTGAGTTTTACAAGCGGAGTAAGGACGATTTTATCAAGACGGTAAAACCGCTGGTGGAGAAAATTATGGGAGTATGGGCTTTCTTTGAGCAGTATCCGAGAAACTGCAAGGGCATGAGACCTTCCATGGTGATTTCCAATGTAAGCAACGATATGTTGGCAAAGAGCAGCAACATTCCGAGACTTTTAGCATACCTCAATACAGTAAATGCAAAAAATGATTTTGAGAATACCATCTGGTATGCGATTGTTCCGTCGGTTTCTTTAAACAGCAGTTCTAAGCTTAAGGCGGTAAGACAGCGTTTTCAGGGAAATGAGAACGTAGAGAAAGAGGATGTGAATAGCGTGGAGTCGCTGGTTCGAATCCTGGATGCGCTGAAAGATTACGAAGTGCAATGTTTCTTCAGCTATGAGACGGGGGATAAGACCACCTTTAATATTATGGCGACAGAAGGAATCGAAAAGTATGAAACAAAGTGCGCACAGCTAATCGGCAAGCCATTCAGCGAGTATGCAATTCCCTGCATTCCAAATTTTACAGTGATCCCTAAAGATAAATCCGGAGTGGTTCTGGATAACAGGATGTATGTCACGGAACAGAATACGGCAGCACTGTCCAAAGAAAAAGAAGATATTATGAAAATCTGGATTGACGGCGTTTATATAGGAGCCGCATATGTGGCAGCCGGACTGGTGGCAGCTTATCAGAGTCCGGACTACTTAAAAGAAGTTTTTAAGAAAAATGTAGACGAACAGCTTCCGGGTGTTCGGTTTGATATTGAGTCAGGAGATCATGCACTACAGGTTCGGACAACCATGGCAAAAGAGATTACAGGATATACGAATGATATTAAGAGTGATATCAACCGGAAGAATTTCGGATTTGTATTTTCTTCTGAAAATGCAGTGCTTAAGGATCTGAATATTCAGAACATCATGGTTTATAAGGCGCGTAACCTGCTGACAGACGGAAAGAGCTATGAGCCAATCTACAAGACACAGGTGACTACTTATATTCAGAGGGTGATGCGCCTGGCGACAGGTGACTTTAAGCAGGAAAATATTGTAGAGTTTTTCTCCAGCAAGCCTACCAGCCAGAGAAGTAGGTGGATGGAGAAAAAAGATTACATTAATGCGATTATCGGAAACGGAGATGATATCCGGTATTCCATCGACGAAACGGCAGGCTACTGTACGCTTGATATCGCATTCAACGGCAATGTGAAGAACCTCGAAATCGAGATTAACCGGGTCAACAATGAGGACAGAACATTTTAAATAAAGTCCGAAAGAAAAGAAGGAGGAAATGAACATGGGTTTTAGATTAGCAGTGAGTGGAGGCGCAGAGAGCATCAGTCTGGATGAGAGAACCATCGAGAAAGTTAGTTTCGGTTCTGATTCTGCAGCAGATTCCAACGCAAGGGCAACAGATTTCGGTATCGCAGTAAAGATTACTGGAAAAATGCTCTATAAAGTGGGAGCAGACGGAGATGACGGAACACTCGGATTAGCCAAATGGTCTCAGGTTCCGTCCGAGCAGGCAGACTGCTACAGAAGTGCAAAGATTGACGTTGTATCAGCAGGGCAGGTGGTAAGAGAATATACAATCCCCAATGCGTTTGTCATGGAATATAAAGAGCATTTGGACGATGAAACCGGCGTGGGTACTTTCTACCTGCATATCAAGCAGAAGAAGGACGAAAATGATGCGGTGAAGATTGAAGGCGGTTACGGCGAATAGCATGAGAAGAATGCAGGTTCAGTATTCTTCTTGCGGATTTTAAATATTTTAAAAAGGAGATGGAATTATGTCATTTTTAGTAAAAGTTGAAGGAAGCGAGAGCTTTGAAGTGGCTAAGGAGTGTGTCAGAAGCGTAAATGTTACCACTGATATTCCGTTGGATTCGAATGCAAGAACCAAGGACGTCGGCGCAACTATGGTGATTACAGGAAAGATTTTAGCGGCTTTGGACGGGGATATCACTGACAGTACAAGAAAGCTGGCGTTATGGTCGGTTGTTTCGGCAGAGAAAGCAGATTGTTATCGCAAGGTGACGGTAGAGCATGTGGCAGGCGGCGTGATGGAAAGAAAATATTGTTTTCCCAATGCATTTGTCATTAAATACAGCGAAGATTTTGACAACAAGGAAGGCGTCGGAATCTTTACGTTAGTGCTCAGACAGAAGAAAGACAAAATCGCTTCTGTAGCGGTAGAAGGAAATTATTCAGCATAACGGCAGGGCGCAGATTGTCAGTAAATGTGACAGCCTGCGCCTTAAATCAGTAATCAGAAGTGTGCGTTATCAGATTTGTATTGTTATGAAAAAAGGTTGGGATAAACATGAATCCATATCAGGTATTAGGCGTTTCGCAGACGGACGATGAGGATATCATAAAAAAGGCATACAGAAAAGCGGCAAAAGAATGCCACCCCGATACTCATCCGGGAGATAAAAGAGCAGAGGAACGGTTTAAGGAAATCGGAGAGGCATACCGGATTCTCAGTGATAAACAAAAAAGAAAAGAGTATGATGCCAGAGCAGCACAGAGAGAACAGGAAAGTGCGACAGGCAGAAACAGTGCCCAAACAGGCAGAAGGAGCGCCGGAGGATCGATTTATCCGGGAGATATAGAAAAGGAATTTGAACGATTTTTTTCCAAAGGAGTGCAGAGCGAGAAGAAGGAAAACAGTTCACAGCAAAAAATAAATCCCATGGATGTGACAGACTTATTTGAGCGTTATATGGGATTTAAACACTGAGAAAGACGGCTTGACTTTATGACTGCAAATTTGTGGGTATATTGAGGTGAAAATGAATAAGAAAAATTTCATGGATATGATGATATGCAGCCTTTCCGCTGCAATTATAATTCTATGTTTTACATATATGGAGCAGAGCAGAGGACGGGATACGCTCACAGCTGTCTGCGGGATTGTATTTCTGGCATTTCTGCTGCTGGCGGTGATGGATTCTCTGCCGACTAAGCGGAAAAGAGGAGCAAACGGAAGGGGAATACAGGAACTTCTACTGTTAGATGAAGAGGGAAACGAAATTTCTGCCTGGCATATTGGCGGAAAGACCTCGCTTTTGATCGGACGGGACGAGCACAAGGAAAATGTGGACATTAACCTTCAAAATACAGAGTATGGCGGAATGGTAGACCGTCAGCACGCCGTGTTGAATTATGCGGCGGGACAGTGGTATATCGAGGATTTAGGAAGCAGAAACGGTGTAAGAATTCAGGACGCAAAGGATGGGAAACTGTATCAGGTTTCAAAGGAACATCCATGCCGGATTAATGCAGGCGACATTATTTTTATCGGGAACACAAGATTAAGGGCAAAATAAGGAGAGACAAAACATGAGTGGAAATTTAATTCGCTGTCAAAATGGACATCTTTTTTCAAGCAGAAGGTACGGAACAGTATGCCCGTACTGCAATATTGAGACAGCAACCAAAGAAAAAAAGTCAGTGGAGAAATCTCAGGAAGAGATTGAGGATATTCTCTTTCTGGAGGAGGAGCATCCGGTCTGCGGCTGGATTGTATGTGTAAAAGGCCCGAGAAGAGGCAAGGATTACCGGGTAATGGACGGGAAAAATTTTGTGGGACGAGCAGACGACATGGATATCCAGATTTTGGGGGACAACAAAATCGCACGGAGAAACCATGCGGTGATTGTATTTGACGCAAAGAAACGGGAGAATATGATTTTGCCGGGGGACAGTAATGGCCTGGTCTATCTGAACGGCGAAGCGGTTTATCTGCCGCAGCCATTGAGCGCATATGACGTGATAGAGATGGGAGAGAGTACATTCCTTTTTGTTCCTTTCTGCGGAGAGCATTATATGTGGGAGGACGATAAATGAGTGCCCCATACCTGACCATCTGCATCCTGTGTGTGTTATTAGGAATTGCATTTTTGTACCGGTTTTGTCTGGTATTTCAGAGCAGCAGAGAAGGATATGAGACAGGAGCAAGCAAGACCATCGGCAGCCGTGAAATACAGATGGATTACTATACAATAGAAGAAAATGAGAATGGGTTACTGGCGGTTCTGGTGGATGGAATGGGAAAAGAAGCGGGCGGCAGGATAGCAGCCAAAACGGTCATCCGGGTTTTTAAAGAAATTTTTGGAACATATAACATGGCGGATCACCCTTCCTATTTTTTCAGGACAGCATTTCAGACTGCAAACCGGGAAATTTTAAAACAGATGGATGAGGGAAGAGGAATGGCGGCGGTCAGTGCCGTTATGATACAGGGAGGATTTCTGTTTTACGGGATTGTCGGGAATGTAAAGATTGCAGTATTCCGAAATGAGGAACTGATTCCTCTTGGAACGGGACATACTGTAGATGTGCTGGCACAGGATAAGTATGTGGAAGGTGTTCTGACAAGAGAAGATGCCCTGTCCATGCTGCAGGAAAAAAGAATTTACAATTACTTGGGAAGAGATGGTTTTAAGGAAATCCAGTTTTACGACAAACCGATTCGTTTACAGGAGGAGGACGTGGTGGCAATTTTCAGCAATGGAATGCATGAGAGCGTCACATGGAAAGAGATGGAGGACTGCCTTTCCCAGAAGAAACGCTGCAGGAGAATGGCATTTGATCTGGTGGAACTGGTAAATCAGAAAAAAGGCGATAAGGACAACGCCAGCGTAGTTCTGATAAAGGTTGGAGAAATGGCATGAGAAAACAGAACAGTGACTTTGAAGCACGGTTTATTTCCGAAGAGGGAAGCAGGTTAAAAAACAGAGATTATTTTGGGTATGTGGAATTAGACGAGTTCGCCTGCTATGTCATAGCGGACGGAATCACGGAGATCACGGATGTAGAAAGCGCAAGGCTTGCGATTGAGACCGTCATTCTGAGTTTTCAGGAAAAACCATCTATGTCAAAGTGGTCTGTAAAGGGCCTATTAAAACGGGCAAACCGGGCATTGTTAGGAAAAGAAAGTGACAGACGGTTAAAGGCGTCTATTACAGTCGTTGTAACAGACTATCAGAAATTGAGATATGGGTATGTGGGGAACACAAGGCTCCGTATGTACCGTGGAGGGGCAGTTTTCCGGCAGACGAAGGATATGTCTCTTGCCCAGGAGATGGTGGAGCAGGAGAAAATCGCCAAAGACGAACTGATGAAGCATGAAGAGAGAAATAATCTTTATGCTTATCTGGGACAGAAAAATTTTAAGCCCGTGATTTCAAAGAAGATAAAGCTGGTAGAAAACGACATGATCGCCTTGTATACAAGAGGAATCTGGGAGAATGTGGACGAGGCAGAGCTGGACGATGTCTTTGCAGAGGCTGACAATGAAGTAAAGACAACGGTGGATAATATCGAGGATTTACTGCTTTCGAGACAGCCGGAGAATCTGGATAACTATACGCTGTCAGTTATTTTTATCAATAAAGTATATCAAAATCCGGAGAAACGGAAACGGATCAAAAAAGTATTGACGATTACAGTTGCTGTTGTCATAGCAGTAATCATTATCGGTGTAGTGTTGTGGTTTCTACATTATAAAAAGGTGCAGCACATCGAGGATATGAACTATCATTTTACAAATACGGTGGAATATATCAATACCGGAAATTATGTTAGGGCAAAAGAGGAATGTGGGCAGGCGCAGGAACTGGCAGAAAAGCTGAGGGACAGCAGTATGAGAAAGCGCTTGCAGGAATATTCCTTTGTGATAGAGACTGTGATACTGGCAGATGAAAGCTACAGCAGCGCAGATTATGAAGCGGCGGAAGAATACTATCTTTCTGCATTGGATCGTATCAGATATGCGGACAATGTAGGGACGGATTACATAGAAAATAAGCTGGAAAATATCAGCGTATTCCTGTCGGTGGAGGATTATATTAATCTGGGAGATACGTTATTAGAGCAGGGCGACTACGATGGGGCAGAAGAGAAGTATCTGCTGGCAAAAAAGGCTGCACTGTCCGTACATGACACAGAGGGTAAACAGACAGCTATGGATTCACTGGAAAAACTTTATGAGGCAAAGGCGGACGCCGAAAGTGAAGCGAAGGAAGAGGCAGATAGTCAGGCACAGCAGACAGTTGCCGCAGCGGAGATGGTGGCAGCGGGAGATAAGGCATGTCTGGAAAAAGATTATGTAGGGGCGAAAGTTTATTACACCATGGCAGTTACCAAGTATGGCGAAGTATCAGATACAGCGGGAGAGGAAGCTGTGCAGAAAAAGCTGGATGCCGTGGAACAGAAGTTGAGTGTTCAGGAAGAACAGAAAAATAAAGCGGCTGCTTGTGAAAGGCAAGGAGAAATCTGCCGGCAGTCCGGGGATTTGTGGGGAGCAAAATCACAGTATCTCTCTGCAAAGTCGATTTATCAGGAACTTGGGAGCGATGAAGATGTGCAGAGGATAGAGGGAATTTTAAGTGATATTGATACGCAGATTGGACAGATGTCAGGGTAAAAAGATATTCCAGTCACTCACGTAGGATTAACTTTGAGTGGCAGAGGAGGTGAACATTGTGGAAAGCATTACAGATTTACAGCAGCACATACGAAAAAGGCTGACAGAAATAGAGGATCTGGATGAGCGGAAGGACGCAAGGGAGATATTGTTAGAAGGTCTTGTGCCGATTTTTGAACGGATGGAGAAACGGTATCTGGATTTGGAAAATCAGATAAAACGGGAAATAGAGATTCCAAATGAAAAATATGCAGTCTCTATGACGGTTATCAACCAGAAAGATTATGACCCTATCAACGGAACACTGTACCCGGTTGTTCCGGCATTATTGCATGAGGATAAGGAGCAGGAGAAGCAGGAAGCAATGCCCTGCATTATCTATTTTGCGGGCAGTTATCAAAAGAAAGCAGAATTTGAGAAAACCGCAGATTTTCAGGGCTTTGATGACAATGGCAAGCCCTATGCCATCAGAGTACAGAAAGCAAAATGCTATCAGCAGGCACTGTCAGAGTTATATCAGGTATTTGTCTATAACAAGATAGGCTGGACGACAGTCAATACGGGATATCTGGACAGATTCTATGAAGTGTATGCAAACGGAGAAACAGACATAAACAGTCTGAAAATAGATTTTGGCAGCTATGAGGAAGATATCAAAAATGACATGCTTCTGTTATGGAATATCGAAAAATTCACATTCCAATGCCGTAAATTTATGGTCCCGTGTATGGATGAGAAATATTATGAGCATGAGTTGGATTTGAAAAATTATGATTTAGACAGCGGATATATGCTTGGGATCAATGAGGATGTTCTTAAGGTCAGGCATGAAAAAGACAAAATTATCATGACCTCATTGAAAGAATCCTTTCGTGATTGGGAGGCATACCGCTTTATTGGAAAGATAGATACAAGTTCCCATGGGTATACCTACGAAATGTTGAGCAACAGCAGAAAAAGCAGTTTTTTTCAAAATTACAGAGAACAGCAGGAGACTTTCCTTGGCAGCCGGACGGAATTGTTTTGGATGGTACAACGTTTTGAAAATAATTTTTATGTAGAGTTGGAAAAGTGTGAGGTGCTTGGGATGTCACCGGACTCCTGCCTGGAGGGGGATATGAATCCGTTTTTGGGAAGTACAATTTTCCCGATGGAGACAAGAAAAATTCTGGCATTGTATTTCAGACGAAAGGGACAGAAAAACAATTTTTGCGAAGATATGGTACGTTTTTTTGTGTCACAGATACAGTTATCGGTCTGTGAATATAAGTGTGTCGGTATTTTGCAGGACAAAGGAGTTTAAATTTTATGCAGTATATCTGGGAGGTTGTGCTGGCAGCAGAAAAAAATGGAATCAGGGAAGCCGATTTGCGGTATGAGGTGGCAGAGGTGCGAAGCCCATATCTGGAGGTTTCCTTTTACGATTTAAATACGCAGACAGTGGAGCAGACTGCCGTAGAGGTGAATCCATTTTACCGCTTTTTTGATATTTTCAGCGGGGTGTTGGATATTAATCAGAAAGAATATGAAAAAACAAAGGAAATCTTTGTGGATGCGGTATTTCATTATCTGGCGCTGACGGACTTAAGGATGGGCATGAGCAGGAAGGATTATTATTTTAAGTTTCTGGTGGAGGAATTAGAAAGCGGGCAGTTTGGGAGGAAGGCAAAGGCGGCTATACAGTTATTTTCATCCTATGAAAAAAAATATATTGTATTGGCGCTCATGGATGTCGTATCTTCTCGTAACTATCGTGAGATTTTCAAGTGGCTGTTTCAAGAGATATATCAAGACTCTATTATATATAAAAGCATGGATTGTGCCAATGAACTTTATATTTACGTTGGAAGTGCAGAAACGCAGGAAGAAAGGAAAAGGGTTCAATTTTTATTAGACACTTTTTTACCGATAGGAGTGAGGACAGAAATTTTTTATCTGGAACATTTCGGAATTTTGGAAATAGAAGAAACGATGATATTAGATAAGGTACTTTTAATATAGAGGCGGAGGTGATAGGTATGAAGGCAGCCGGAACAGATACGATGAAAAACGAAATAAAATATGAAAAATCAGAACTGGAGTTGATGACGACCTATCAGCTAAGAGAAATCTGCCGTCGTGAAAAAATCATGAACGGTGTCATACACCCTCTCGATAAAGAAGAACTGATCCAGTCCATTATGCGTTATATGGGAAAAAGACAGGACTTTTTTATCTGTGACAAGAAAAAAGAGGGAGAAGAGCGGGTAGAAGAATTTTTAAAAAAGACCAGAATTGTGATAAAGCCTTGCAAAGAATTATACTGCCAGTCCCAGATTTTAGCTTACGAGGGACTTTCCATCGAGTATTATGACGGCTATACCATTCCTTATAAGAAAGAACTGTCAGGAACAAATGCCTTTTTAATGGGAAGCGATATGACACTCTGTGCAATTTTAAATCTCAAAGAGCACGGAGGGAGACAGGAAAAATTATATCTGACCAAGGTTGCGGAGTTAGAAACACGGGAGACACAGAGAAAAGATTACAGAATTTTCTGTATGGGACGTCAGACATCGGAGAGCTTGTATCATTTGTATTATGGTGAGCACACAATATTGCCGGAGCATATCGAGGTTTACAGTATACCGTTGATTGATTTTGTGGTGAGAAAACCTGTCACACTGATGCTGCCTATGGCGATTGATTTTGGTTCTGTAAATACCACTGCCGGGGTGTATCTGGATTCTGCTTATTTTGAAAATGTCGGAGAGCAGGCTGCGGTAAAAAATTGCAGGGAAAATGAGATAAATTATACAGCTTTTGAGGATGGTAACGGAGAAAGTATGCTATTGCCTAGCGTGATTGGAGTATTGGCAGTGGAAGAAGAGGATTACAAGCTGCTGTTCGGTTATGATGCGATAAGGCTGGCAAATGCAAGTTATGTGGATGAGGGTTTTTGTGTCTTTTATGATGTGAAACGCTGGATTGGGGAATACGAGAAAGAGGAAGAAATTGTTGATAGACAGGGACGGCGGAGGCTGGTAAAGCGGGCGGAGATTTTACGTCGATTTTTCCTGTATATCATAAGAAAAACGGAGAACCGTTTTAAATGCCGCATTTCTCAGGTACATATCTCAAGTCCGGTGAAGCAGAAGCATTATTTCCGCAGAATGTTCCGGGAGATACTGCCGGAATATATGACGGATCAGGAAACGATGCTCGATGAGGGAATGGCTGTATTATATAACACCATTTCCAATATGTTAGAGCAGGAGACTCTGGAAGAAAATGAAGAATACGAAGCGCTTATCATTGACTGTGGAGGAGGAACAACGGATTTGTGTTCGTACCGTTTCCGTATTCAGGACCGCAGAGCTGCTTACAAAATTTATATGGAAACTGCCTATGAGAATGGCGATACGGACTTTGGTGGAAATAACCTGACATACCGCATCATGCAGATATTGAAAATCGCACTGGTGCGTGCCAAAGGAAATCAGAATGTAAGCAGTGTGAAAGAAATCTTGGAATATATGGATACGGATATTTACCGTTTTATTGATTCTCATGGAGTAAAGGCGTTTTATCAGTATTTAGAGCAGGAATATCAGAAGGCGGAAGAGACACTTCCCACGCGTTTTGCCGATTTTGAAAGATATAACCGTAGCGAGTATTACAAGGTGAAAAATAATTTTTATACCTTGTTCAATACAGCAGAGCAGATAAAAAAATTATTTTACGGAAAAGTCGGAGCATTGGAGGTCACAGTTACTTCGGAACAGAAGGAGCAGAGGGAAAATACCGTTTTATTGGATAAATGGAAACTGTCTTTCTGGAAAGGGAACAGCCTTACGGTGGAAAAGATGATACCGGAAGTGATGATGAACTATTTTGAGATAGAGCTGCTGTTATCCGGCGAGATATACGGCATTGTACAGAAATTTATGGAGGAATTATACCACAGCGGAAGAATACAGGATTTTTCCTTTATTAAGCTGACGGGGCAGTCCTGCAAAATTGATTTGTTCAAGGATGCGTTAAAAGAGTTCGTTCCGGGGAGAATGATACAGTTTCGGAAAAGGGCAAATATTGATGCGGCAGATTTTGAATTAAAGATGACTTGTGTGGACGGTGCGCTGAAATATCTGCGTGACCGGAAATATGGATTGGCAGATATTCACCTGAACAATGGGAAAGCTGTGCTCCCTTATCGTATTAACGCTTATACCCATAATGGAAAAGAAGTGGTACTGGTGGATGGTTTTAAAGACTGGGATACGGCGGGAACTATTTCGAGGAATATGGAGGATTTGATTCTTCCGCTGTATTTAAAAAATACGGACGGGGAGGAACATTGCCGTTTTCAGTATGTATGCAGGCAAGAAGATTTTTCACAGAAAAGCTATGAGGAGATTGAAGCGGTTTATGGTTCCCATATTCTACAGAAAGAGACGGACAGTATTGAGAATGGAGATGTGAAGTTCTTCGTATGGGCAGAACAGGAGGAATGGGGATTTCAGGTTGTTCCGGTTTACTGTGAAATGGATGAGCTTTATCTGGGGAAAGCAGAATTTTTCAGTTTCGAGAGTGATAACTGGGTGAACAGTTTTTTTGACGGGAAGAAATAGGAGTGTGAAGTTTCATGGAAATCAGGGTTCCGGTGTTTGCGGGCAGGCGTATTTTGAAAAAAGAAAGTTTGTGGGATATCAGGGATTACACTTATGCAGGATGGCAGTTATATTATGCGGAGTATACGGACGGCCTGTTAAAGGGTTGTGAGATACATGCAGAAGATGGTCGGCTTGTCATCGGGAAGGGGATGTTGAAATTTCACGATTTTATCTATTTGCTGATGGAAGAGGAAGAGGTAACTTATCAGCCCAAGAACAGGTGGCAGGTTTTGAAAGCCGAATTTTTGGAGGATGATACAAATTTAGACTACAAGGCTTACCGTGTCAGATTTTTTCTGGATGAGGAGCTGGAGCTGGGCGAGAACCAGATGGAAATGTGCCGCTTCTATCTGCGGGAAGGTTCGGCACTGCGTGACAGCTATAAGAATTTTGCGGATATGTCAACGGAGTACGATACGGTAAATCTGATCTGTGCTACGGTGGCAGGAATTGGGGAGAAAACGCTACATCCGGCACTGCTCCTACAGTTTGTGGAGGAACTCTGGAATATGAAGGAAAAGGATGCGGCAGATGTTGGGATATGCAGTCTGATCTGGAATGCGCAGGGGCGAGTGGAGCGAAAGGTGATTGCGGCATATCTGTGTGGAAAATTAGCGAACCATACAGCAGAAAAAAATGACAATAATAGAATTTATGGGGATATGGAAAGGATTATAGGCAATAAGAACTCTAGAATGGAAAGAAAAACACCCAGGAGAATCGTTGTCGAGTAAACCGAAAATAGGAGAAGCTGATGGAAGAATTTTTTGATGAAAAGATATTGGAGTACAGAAGACATGCCCGTAATGAGAAATACAGCACCTTAGAAACCGGAATGTACATAAAAAATGAGTTGGTGCGGTTTGAGAGGAAGGAGATGTTTCAGGGGAAACTAGGGGTCATGCTTCCAGAATCATTTGTCACACTGCCTGCAAAACTGGCAAGGATAAAGTACTCTTCCCAGCAGCGTCCACAGGTCATCAGGACTAGCAGGGATACAACTGTGAACATTGGTATGAGTCTGACAGACATAGGAATAGAGGAAGAACACATCAAGGAGTTGAGAGACCAGTCACGGGAAGCACTAAAAAGGCTGAACCCTGCATTTGTATTTTATGAGAGCGGGGTGGATAAGAGACATGTGCCTGTTGGATGGTTTGAGTTTAAGAGCTACGGGCTTGATACAGATGTATATAATTTAATGTTTGTCTCAAGAATTGGGGGGAAGATGCTGCATGGTATTTTTAACTGTGACTACGAAGATGTACTTGAATGGAGAGAAGCGGCGAGACAGATGATGTATTCAATTCTTGATCTTTCGGAGGAGGAAAAACAGTTATGAGGGAACAGCGGGTCGTATTAGAGCCATTTGGGTTATCAGAAATTCTACAGTGCAGTGGAGTGGTGTGTGCAAACCAGCATGGTTTTATGATGGTCAAGGGATATATGAAAAAAGAAAAGGAGGGGGAATACCTGAAGCTGCTTGGCTCCTCTGTGTGGGCATCCGTAATGGTATACGATGAGTGGGGAAAGGCTGGAGTTTTATTTACCGGAGTTGTGACAGATGGGGAGATCAGTGTTGAAAACGGACTGAAAACTCTGAAAGTTAAAATTAAGACAGGCAGCTTTCTGATGGATTTAGAGACACATATCCGGACGTTTCAAAGTCCTGGCTGTACCTATGATGAGATATTTGCCTCCTTTGGAGCTTCGTATCAGGAATATGGATATATTATGGAGACGGGGAACAGAAAAAGCATCAACCGATTTTTGTGTCAGTATCAGGAAACAGACTGGCAGTTTGCAAAGCGTCTTGCAAATTTATGTCACACCGTTGTTTATCCAAACTATATTGGTTCTGGTGAAAAACTGTATTTTGGCAGACCCATGGGTACAAACAGAGGCAGCGTGACTTTGACGGAATACATGATCCGGCAGACAAAAACGGGCGTTGCCTATGCGGGAACACTGCGAGAGATTTATGATATTGGAGACAGTGTAAATTTTAATGGAAAAAATCTATATGTAATCCAAAGGGAAACGTTTTATAATAAGGGTGTGCTGTATCACACTTATACATTTGGTACAGAGAAAACGGAGGAGGAAGTGGAGAACCGGCATCTAAGCGGTGTATCGCTTGAGGGAACGGTAACTGGAGTGAAGGGAACATCGGTCACACTGACCATCCACAAGGACGAATGTTCCGGTGCAGGCAGATGGTTTCCATATGCGACTGTTTATTCATCTCCGGATGGGAGCGGATGGTACTGTATGCCGGAAAAAGGAGACCGTGTGCGGCTGTATTTTCCATCCGAGGATGCCGATGAGGCTTATGTGCTAAATGCTATGCATTTCGAGAATGGAGCCGGTGGGCAAAGGACAAATCCGGAAAACAAGTCGATCAGAAATAAACAGGGAAAAGAGATTTTACTTAAACCGGATGCAATCCTGATCACAAATAATCGTGGAATGTCACTGGAACTGTCGGATGATGACGGGATTTCTATTATCAGTGACAAAAAGATTATGTTTGAATCAAAAGAGGCAATAGAGATTACGAGTGTAAGTGCAAATATAGATCTGGTATCTCCGCAGAAAATCTCCTTAAAGCAGGGCAATACCAGTATGGTGCTGTCAGACAGCATGATCATGCAGGGAACGAAGGTCAGGCTGAATTAAAAGTCAGAGGGGATTGGATGGACAGAACAGAGAAAATCGATCAGGTCATAAACGACTATCGGGCAGAAAGATTCGCAGAGCGGAAAGAGGAGATAAAAGAGTATTACAAGGCAAACAGAAATGAGATTTGCTGGGAGTTTACAAGGAAAGTACGGCGTGGGATCCAAAGCTGTCAGAAAGAACAAAAGGCAGTGAAGAATATCATCTTGTCTGTCTTGTACAGTAGCAGTCTGACAAAAAGCTATGAGCTGCAGATCGCATTTTGCGATGAAAGAATGTTTTTTGATGATACCCCGGTATATGAATACTGGACTCCGGCGTTCATTTTTGAACATGTGGAGAATGATATCACAGATTTTAAGAGGAAGGCGGCTGCAAAGATACCACGCATAAAGGCGTATGAACTTGATGATGTGCGGAGTACTTATCTGTGGAATCATTATTTTATGGTGATGATTCTTTTGCGGGAGTTGGTTCCTATGGCTGTGGAAGAAGTGTATGGGGAGTGTAATATGTCGGATGCTGATGTTATAGTTTCATTTGGACGGTATATGGAAAAGAGTATACCTTTGTATCAGAGAGGGAAGACAGATGAAATATTTTCTTCTGGAAACAGATAAAAAAATATCCCAGTTGCCACAGATTGTCCAGCTGCACGATAAGATTGACGTTAGGGATATTCACCGGGAAAGTGCATATAAGATCGCGCACAGACAGCTGTTGACGGTAAAGGGAGATACGGATACCTTTTATCCGGATGTAATTTCAACCCCTGTTTTTCTGCTGTCGCAGGGAGCAAAAAGGGTTGTGGAGATGTATGAGCCATGGACTGTGTGGAGGGAGACGGTACTATTAGACAGAGAAAACGAGAAGGTATCCCGGTATTTTCTGCCGTTTTTCGAGGAGGTGGACTGCCTTTCGAAACACGCAGTATTTAATTTGAACCGCAGTCTTTTAAAAGAGATTGTGCTGGATGGAAAGAAATTGCAGGGACATGCGATTTTCCGGATCGCAGGCGTGGAAAAGGCATATATTGTGGGAAATCTTGATGTTGTGGAGAGTATGCTAAAGAGGGGGCTGCGGGGAATCGGATTGACGGAGCTGCAAGTGATATGGAGGGAGAAGGATGAGTGAAACAGATAAGACCACTCAGGCGGGAGAAGGAAAGGATTATACGGCACAGATCAAAAGCCAGCAGGAGGAATGGGATGCGCTGGGGGAAGACGGCCAGAAGAATCTCATGGAGCAGAAGGAAGCCCTTGAAGCGGAGGATGCGGAGTCGGCTGCCATCATTAAGGAACACCTGATCCAGCATAACGAAAACAAGAAGAATCCTGCCTATCTGGTACGGGGAGCGGAACTGATGTGCAGTCAGGGAAGCAATAAAAGGATGATGAACTTAAGCCCCTGTCATGGGGTTTATATCAAGGCTCATGCAGTGGTACATGAGTTAGACTGTATACAGGGGGATGAGGAAAACATCACATGGTTCGGTATCTGCACGCCCGGGGAAGAATTGGAGACAGAGCAGATCCAGCTTATAGGAGATGACGGAAAAAAGTGCCATGGCAAAAAGTGTAAGCCCCATATTTTGGGAACATGGATGGAATCGTATGACCAGACGAAGATCGTGGATAATGGAAACAAGCTGCCAAAAGAGGACGGTGAAATAGAAGGGTGCAATACATTGACGATGGATTCATTTCTTGTCTGTAAACACGGTGGCATTATTATGCCCATCAATTCCGGGCAGGACAGAGAGGTGGGCGCAGAGGAGTTTGATTATGCCACGGAAGAAGAGAGGGTGGAAGCGCTGAACCGTGTGCAGAAAGGATGTACGGGGGAAGAGGAAGAAATGGACTGCGAGGATTTGCTTTATATGAAGTTGGAGAATCAGGCAGAGCGGAATGTACATGGAAGTGAGTATGAAAAGGAGGAAAATATTTCTTCAGAACATTTTGTCAAAGATTATACAGACAACCTTGTGGAATTTGTAAAGCAACAAGAAGGATTTGTTCCGAGAGCATATAATGGTGGAAAGACCATTGCATATGGATTTGATATGCAACAGTATCCAGAGGTAAAAATAAATTATAATTCAGATGGTACAGTGAGCGAAGAAGAAGGGGAGAGGTTACTCAGAATTGTTTTGGAACAGTCAAAGAATCAGATAAATTCTTATCTGGATGACACGAATCAAGTGCTTGATCAGAATGCATATGATGCAGTAATGGATTTATTTTATAACAGAAATTCAAACAAACTTACACAAGAGGTGATAGATGCAATGGCAGAAAGAGATGATGAAAAGGTGTGGAGTTTGTTAGAAAATTTCGATTATAGATATGCATATACGTATCTTTATCAAGATAATGCACAAGAAGCAAAAGCATATGTAGAACGAAATCCAGGATTGAGTGAAAGAAGGGAAGAAGAATATACCATCTATCAGAATGGATTTTAGATTATGGAAGGAGAGCTGTCATGGGGAGAAAAAAATTTGTTTTTTTCAGCATCATAATATTGTTCACTATCCAGACTAGTGCATGTTCTGCCGAAGGACAAGAAGGTCAAGGAATATGGCATAACGAGTATGAAAGTGAGATAGAGATTTCAAGTACAGAGGAAGAGTGTAAAGATGTCTCCGAAAATGAGAATATCACATTCCGGGTTTTGGATGGAAAAGAAATTTCGGTTAGCAGAGACAGGCTGATGGATACGGGAAGAATTAACAACCGGTGGAGCTTGGAAGAGACAGATGCTATGATAGCTCCGCTAAAAGGAACATGGACGACGAATACATATATGGGCTATGCTCTCCCGTATAATCTGCGCAAGTTTGAGCCGGATACTTATGCGGACGAGGAAGCACGGGAAACGTTTTTCAGGGAATATCACGAGGCGGTCCGCACAGCAGAGGAGAGTCCTGTGCCGGATATCAGCGTTGAAGTACAACCGGTGGAAGAATATGAAGATGGATATACAATCCGTGTCAATGGCTGTGAAAGCCCGTTTTCTATCATTTTAAGTACAGAAAGAATAAATGACGAGTATCCCATTTACAGTGATACAACGACACTGTCGGAAAGTTTTTTTGTGGAATATCCAGTTGTCTATATAAAATTGTTTGCCAGTTTTAAAGACGGAGAAAGCGACAGATACAATCCAGCGACAGTGATCGTATCTGCGGATGGACAGGTACTGCTGCTGATGGAGAACGCATTCTACTCACTGGAGAGAAGATAGGTATATGGCATTCTGTATTACAGGGAGGGCACCATATAATGAGGTTTACTATTTTACAAGATTTGAAAAAGATGAAACAATGGTGGAAGGATCTACTTATAATGCTACGACAGTGACGAGGATGGAGAAAAATCAATGAAGTATATTCAGAACAGAACAAACTGGTGCTGGGTGGCGGCCTGTAAAGTTGCCGGAGAGCAGTATAAGAAAAATTTCACGGAATTTGCATTTACACTGGAAAATCCGGAGACGGTGGTAGCGGTCAGCAATCTGGATGGACTGCGTACAGATATTGTAAAAAGAAGAAATGGAATATATTTTGTGGATGCGTGGCAGTCAGCTATTGCTAGGAATGCAGACTTTCTGCACGGAGGTTTGGAGGGAAATTTTCCGGGAAATGATCAGATGAAGATGCGAGGCTTAAAGTATGTTGTGCTGGGAGATTGTGAGAGTAACTTGATACAGACAATTACATTAGGTACATACGACTCGGCACACAGTCTCCTGCATGATTATTGTCGGCAGATTGAGTCTGTTTTTGAGAGGCATGGATGTCTGATCGGAAATGCAATTCTGTATCCGGGGGGCATCTGTCATTCATTTGTGGCTCTGGATTGGAAGAAAAATGGGGAATTGGTGATTTATGATCCGTGGGATGGAAATATAGGGACATATACAATAGATGAGGCATTTTATACCGGCTTTTTATCGGCACAGGGAAAAGGGATTTTAAAGTGGGTGCAGTACATCGTATAAGATACAAAAGGGGAGTGATGTTATGATCAGTGCAGCAGGAATCAAGGTATACAGCTATCTGAATATTACCGCAGTTGCAGATTTTTTTATGGAAATAAAACCGGGGGAGCACGGAAGGGTGACACTCCGTGGGTATCTGGCGGGAATGCCGGACGTCGGAAGGCTGCAGGAGGAAGCAGTTAGGATTATGCTGCAGGAGGACGGTGACAACCGTGAGCAGGTATTGTTCCAGGGGATCATCCAGAGTGTGCACACGTTTGTGGAGAACGGTGTGTGTCAGGTGATTCTGTCAGCCCTGACTAGCAGCATCAGACTGGACCAGGAGGAGAGAAACCGCAGTTTCCAGAAAACAAAAGAGACGTACCTTGGGATTATGAGGGAAGTGGCAGGGAATGTGTCCGGCAGTGGACTCTCCGTAGAAACAGGAGTCCCCGTCATACAGTACCGGGAGACAGACTGGGAGTTCTGTAGGCGTATGGCAGCCGGGGCAGGGCAGGTACTGTACGCTGATCCTGCCAGCCCGGAGATAAGACTTTGGGCAGGACTGGAGGAAAAAGACGGAACGGCTTCATTTCCAGCAGACCGGTACAGCGTCTGTGTGGATGAGACCTATTACCATATGAAAAGCGCTGGGGAGGGGAAAAAAGAATTTTTATACTACCGGACAGAGTCATGGGAAAATTATGAGATAGGGGAAAGTTCTTTTTATCAGGGACAGAGGCGGTATATTTTTGAAAAAAAAGCGGAACTCGTTGGCGGAGTGCTTGTCTTTGAGTATAAACTTGGAGGAAAGTGCAGGTTCGGGCAGAAGAGGTATGCGAACCGAAAAATGACAGGGGTTTCCCTACGTGGAACAGTGGAAAAGCGGGAGAAGGAATCGGTGTACCTGAAACTGGACATTGACGGAGCAGACGGGAAAGCGCTGCATCCCTATCCGTGGATTCCGCCCACAGGAAACGTCATGTATTGTATGCCGCAGGAAGGGACGGAGGCATACCTCTACTTTCCAGAGGCAGAGGAGGAAAGTGCATATGCAGTCAGCGAGATACATAATAGCAGGTGTCCGGTCTTTGCAGATGCGCAGCGTCGGGAACTTGTGACGGAGCATGGGAAAAAGCTGCGGCTGCATGCGGACATGCTTGGTTTTGCCGGAGGGAAGGAAGAAACTGTGCAGGAGTGCCGGATGAGAGAAGACGGCATACATTTCGGTGCGGGCAGAGGAAAACTTCAGGTTACGGGGAGGGAGCAGATTCTCTTCCATGCACCGGAGATTTCCCTTGACGCGGTGCAGAAAATCGGACAATATAAAATGGAAAGCATGGCGAAAGAGAAGGCGGGGATGCTGTATCCCAGAGGAGGCGGAAACCCGGCAACGGGAGGAGACGGCTATGGTGTTGGAGAGTTGCAGAATGAATACAATGCGCTGTCATCCCAAGGAATCCTGGCAGGAACGGAATACGAATACTATAAGCCCTTTGATGATGCGCCGGAGTATGAGGAGTACAAGGAGGTGCCGACATGGCTGAAGGTCGTGGCGGGAGTCGCAGTTGCAGCCGTGGTAGGATTGGCAGTGGGGGCGCTGGTGGTTGCAACGGGAGGACTGGCAGCAGCGGCTCTGGGAGTTACAGCCGTGCAGCTTGGGATGACAGCCGGAGTGCTGACCGCCGGGGCAGGAATTGCTGCAGTTGCGGCAACGGCAGCCAGTGACCAAAAGAATGGGACAGAGTCCTCTCTGGGGGATTATATCAGCAATGCATTTTCGGCGTCTGCAAGAGTGGGGGCATCCTGCATAGCCATAACTCTGGGGATGTATGGGGCAGAGGTGATGACGTTGACCGTGAGCGGAGGCCTGGGGCTGATCCCGGTGGGAGGAACGGTTGTGACCCTGCCACAGCTCGCAGGTGCATTCCAGCTTGTGGCAGGAACAGTCACAAGCCAGAACCTTCTGTTCCAGATGAGGGAAGTACTAATGTTCTGTATCTCGGGTAAGGAAATGGGAGCGCCGACAGGAAACTGGCTGTATGACAGCGCCCGGGATCTTACAGAGATGGCAAGTATGCAGTTCGCGGTCTATGGACTGATGAATCCGTACACTTACCAGAGACCAAAGATCACGCCGTTACCGAATGAGACTGGCTTAACCGTGCCGGGAGGAACGGGGGTGGCAGTGGTGCCAAACGGGACAGCACCAGCCTTGAAGCAGCCATACCTTCCGGGGCAGTATACCGAATATCCGGCAGCGGTGCAGGGATGGGCACAGCAGGCTTTGCCGGGAGGGGGAAGTGGTATTGAGGGTAGTACAGATACTTTATCTACGCCAAGCTCAAAGGTATTACGCCAAAATTTGATTGAATCAGGAGTAGAAGTTCCTGATTATTTAAACGCTGCTCACCACATAGTTGCAGGAAGTTCACCCAAAGCGGCAGAAGCAAGGGCAATTTTACAAAAATATGGTATAGATATTAATGACTCAGCAAATGGAGTTTTTTTGCCAACAGTAAGAGATGTAGCAGAAGGGGCATACCATCCAAGTTTACATACGAATGCATACTATGATAAAATTAACAAATTGTTAGGCGAAGCAACTTGTAAAGAAGATGTTCTTGATATTTTGGAATTTATTAGTGATGAATTGAGTAGTGGATCATTTATGGAATAGGAGAAAAATATGAAGATATGGCAATTAAGTTTCGAATTAGATGATTACGATAATTTAGTACCTATAAAAGAATTTACAGTTGAGGAAATTCAATCTTTTGATGGGAGAAGTCATTTAAGGCAGTGGAAACCTGTTCAAGTTAAAAGAATGGAGCCTGAGAAAGGGCTTGAGCTAAGTGATGCTCCGGGATTTACAATTCCGGTATTTAGTAGAAGAGCATGGGAATGTTTAGAACCACTGATAAGTAAAAATGTAGAAATATTACCACTAGATTTTAATGAAAAAGAATATTTGGGGATAAATGTTATTACTGTTTTGGATGCTATAGATTATGAAAAATCTATTTATAAAACGTATAGAGATGGAAAAAGAATTATGGCATTTAAAAAGTATGTTTTTTTACCAACCGTAATAGAGAATGTTTCTATGTTCAAAATTTTGGATGAAAAAACAAGATATGCATTTGTTTCAGATGAGTTTAAGCAAACAGTGGAGAAGAATAACTTATTAGGTTTTAAATTTAAGTTGGTCTGGGATAGTGAAAACGAATAATGCGTTGCTAAAAGATGGTTTATGCTGGAAAAGAGTGACCGTCTGGTAGAAAAATATCTAAGGAGAGCCATTGAAGAGAAGGAGGTTCGTACATCATTTGGATATAAACTTTAAGTCAATGTACATAGAAATTCAAGCTGTAGACAAAACGCTTTTGGTCAGCATGCCAGAAGCGTTTTTCTTGTTAAAAGGAGATAAGATTTTTTGTATGTTCATAGTACTGATAGTTAATAAATGGGAAGTGATATGAGTCAGACTTTTTCGATTATTACGATACGAAAGTGCTAAAAGGAGTTCTAATGAAGATTCATTCACTTTTAAATATCATAAGAAGATTGCTGAGAAAAGTGTGAAGAATATTATGTATTGTCTGTGATGATAGGAGATGGAAATAAGAAAGAATATACGGGAATGGGTAAACTATTTACATTATACAGTTGTGAGCAAACCAATAATAATTATGTAAAATAGTTATTAGAAAGGATGTCACAATTATGACTGAGAACCGTATCCGTGAGCTCCGCAGGAGCCACAACATGTCACAGGAAGCCCTTGGGACTATAATCAACACCACCCAGCAGGCGGTAAGCAAGATGGAAAAAGACACATGTGCCATCTCCACAGACCTGCTTATCAGCATGGCAAGGTATTTTAATGTTACCACTGACTATATCCTCGGGCTGTCCGATATAAAACGGGATTTGAGTGGGCAGATCCGCATGAATCAGGAGATGGATCAGTGCTATGACATTGTACTCCGCTACAACAACCTGACGGACACGAACAAAAAGACACTCCGGTGTCTTCTCAAACGTTTGGAACAGGCTCAGTTGGAAGAAGGGGAATCAGATATAGCAGAAGAGGTACTTAAAAATGCTGAAGATAGCCATATGTGATGATGATCTTGGCTTTACGGGAAGCCTTGAGAACTTGGTGTTAGAAGAAAGCCAAAGTATGGGAATCCGGGTTAATACGGACGTATTTTCTGATGGAAAGACACTTTTGAAGAGCATACAGTCCGGGGAAGGATACGGACTTATTTTTATAGATATTGAAATGGAACAGGTTGACGGTATCTCTGCTGCTCGGAAAATCCGGGAAACGGACCATTCTGTGTTGTTCATATATATTTCAGGATATGATAAATATTTAAAGGAACTGTTTGAGGTAGAGCCTTTCCGTTTTCTCTCTAAACCGCTGGATAAAGAGAAATTTCGCCGGTATTTTAAAGAAGCCTGTCACCGGATAGGTGAAACGGAGGTCTTTTACCAGTTTAAGTTCAACAAGAAAATTCAGAAAGTACCTTTAAAAGATGTTGTGTACTTTGAAAGCCGCAACCGAGTAGTGTATATTTTCTTTCAGGATAGAAGCACTGCATATTTTTATGGACAACTGAATAACGTAGAGAAGGAACTGGCAAATAGTCGGAAATATTTCCTCCGTATCCACCAGTCCTTCCTTGTGAATTACGATTATATAACAAAGATGAATTTTTTTAACATAACAATCAGTATGAATGGGAAAGAGATGGAACTGAAAATCAGTGAGGATCGACAGAAGGAAGTGCGCCGTCAGCTCTGCACAATGGCAGCGGGAAAGGCAGTCGTTGAATGAAGGAATATTTTTCGCTTATACTGATCTTTCTGCTTCCAGTACTACAGCTTCTGATCATACAGAGATGCATAACGACTCTTTTGGGTTCTGGAAACAGGAAACCTATAGGTATGATAAGCTGGCTTTTATACTATGTATTTCTGGTGACAACAGGGGTTGAAGACCTATTTCCTCCACAATTTCTGCTAGTTGGAAATATTCTCATGGTGTTTATGATCAGCACTGTTACCAGAAAAAAGAGTCTGAAAAAGTGTTGTATCAGCACCCTTCTTATTTGTACAGTATGGATGGTGGTAGAAGTCATAGCGTTACTTATCCTAGAGGCGGCCGGTATGGACGAATGCGTCATTGATGTTGCCGGAAGTTTCATATCCAAGATGTGTATGCTTCTGTTCTCTGTACTGCTTGACCGTTACACAAAGGAAAAGCAGTATGCAGAGATTTCCCTGCGATATTTTATTATAGCCCTTCTGGTGCCGGTAAGCAGTATTTATATGATGCACCACATCTTTCTTATAGCGGCATCGCATTCGGAATACTCCTTTTTCTCGGTGGCTGCGGGCATACTTCTCCTGCTTGTCAATTACGTGATTTTTACGGTGTATGACCGGATGGGACAGGCAGCGGAGCTTCAGTCCCGGAACCGGCTGTATGAGCAGCAGTTAGATTTATGCAGCCATCAGGCAGAGGAACGGGAAGGTTATTATCTGGAACTGCGGCGGATGAGACATGATATGAAGAACCACTTATCGGGAATTCTTGGCATGGTAAATGCCGGACAGACAAAAGAAGCCAGTGATTACATCCAGAAGATGCTGGATGATGGTATCGGAACCGGCGCAGACGAAATCTCCCACACTGGAAACATCGTGGTGGATTCCCTTGTGAACCATAAGTATGCCCTTGCCCAGAAGGACGGCATCCGGTTTGAGGCAAGGGTATTTATTCCGTCCGTACTGCCGTTCCAGAGCGGACACCTTGCCATTATCTTCGGAAATCTGCTGGAAAATGCACTGGAGGCTTGTAGGAAACTGCCGCAGGAACAGAGATATATCATGCTGGAAGCTACTTATATAAAAGAAATGCTCCAGATTTGTATAAAAAATGGTAGTCCCGAGAAATTAAAAAAAGACAACAGCGGACGATACCTTACCACAAAGAAGGATACCAGCTGTCACGGAATTGGTCTTGCCTCGGTAGAACAGGCACTGGCTGATTATGATGGAGAACTGTTCACTCAGTATGAAAATGGAGAATTTCAGGCATCTGCGGTGTTGTATAGTAATTCCATAGAGGAAAAATGACATATTATGTCGGAAATTCAACTTATAAGGTACAGAATTAGGTAAGAAATGCTATACTCCTGTTTAATAAAAATAGGAGGTGTTCATTATGTCAAAGAAACAGGCTAATATCGCAGCAACAATTTTAGAGAAGGTAGCTCGTAATTCTGTGAAAATGGCGGCAGACAGCAGATGTATGTATGTTCTTCATCAGCCGAAGCAGCCGGCAGGAATGAAAGAATTTCGTAAATAAATCGTTGCTACAAGAGGTAAATACTGCAATATCTGTCGAGTAGAGATTACTCGTGGATATGGCAGTATTTTTTTGTGGAAAATATTGTTAGCTGGAAGAAGTAGTACTTCTAGTATAGCGTAAATTAATTGACTAGACCGACCATATTGGGGAGAAGGCAATGCTTTTGTGACTTATCTGAGACATATTGGAACCATTAATTACTTTAAATCCTACTAGACAAGTGAATTAGGTTAATTATAAAACATAGGAATAAAAAGCCAAGAAGAACTTTTATATACTGTTTACAAAGAAATACAATAATTAATTGGGTGCAGTTTTGCATGCTTTATTTTGCATGGGAACAGCACCTTTTTTTATTGTCTTTTTCCAGTGAAGTAAAACCCAGAGGTCCTCCAGATGTCCTTCATTTCAAAAAAATTACGAAATGGAGGACATTTGAATGTCAGAATGGATCAGGATCAGAGTAAAGGATTTTTATAAAGATGCGGTTGGTGAACGGGAATACACCTATGTGACCAGAGAAGTCTACGAGGCACTTGCCGATACGTTCCGCAAAGAAGCCCACGCACAGGAAATGCGGGATATCAGACATACGACCAAGGACGGATATACAGAAGGAGAAACGGAAGATCTGGTGGAGCTGACCGGGGAATCGGTAGAGGATACGGTCATCCGGCAGATGGAAATAGAAACCCTGCAGAAAGCAATGCAGTCACTCACCCCAGTGCAGAGAGAGCGGCTGCATTTTTATTTTTTTGAGGGCATGACATACCGGCAGATCGCAGCGAAAGAAGAGGTTGGAGAGAAGAACATCCGGGAGAGCATAAACGGTGCGGTAAAGAAAGTAAAAAAATATTTTGATTAATACCCCCTCAAAACGTGTTTTTCTGTGAGTACCTTATGAGAGGAACTTTTTCTGGACAGATGGTCTCTTCTGGGAATCCTCTCATGTCTCGTGTGTGGATACGACACAGGCAGACAAAACGTACATTGAAAAATGCCGGAGAGGAATGCAGGGCTCCGAGCGCAGGATGGAATCACGCCATATCCTGCCAGCCATATCCAGCAGTTCAGATACGTTAGCCGTTTCATGAGCCGTAACCGGGGCGCAGTGACACTCCTGCAGCAATCGGGCAGATGTTCTTTCTGCCAGCCATGCTGTGAAAAAGATCGCATCTAAGGAGCCGAGCGGGAAAGCCGGGGTACAGCCTGTCTGTGGTGGACAGGCGCGAAGAGGGGAATGGCCTATAATGATACACCTTGAGATTAGCCAGCACGCAGTGGTGGAGGTGAGATTCCTGTGATGTCTGCCTGTCCGAGTGGCAGGGACCAAAGACAGTCTGGACTGACTGCCCAAGGGATACCCGTTGAGGGAAGAACACTGGTACAGTGTTCTTCGGCATGAAACATAGAATTACTTGCGTGACGTACTTTGGAACGCTAGAAATTCTTTTCATGCTCCTCTGTCTTTGCGGCGTTCCGGCTCCGGGAAGTAGTGTCGAATAGGAGCAAGTCACTTATAAGAAGTGAAGGATTATGGCAGTGAGACTAAATCACAGAATCCATGCGGCAGAGGTACAGAAGGCTTCTGCCGCATTCTTGTGTGTTTTAGCAACACAGAAATGAACGAAGTATGAAGCGGAGAAAGATATGAAGGTTGTAGGTTATATGAGAGTAAACAGCATCGAGCAGTTAGGAGGAACACAAGTGGCAGAGAAAGAAAAGAGCATGGTAGAAAAGATATTGGATACGGAAAGGGCTGGATATGCCTATTTTTATCCAAGTGACGGAGGGAATAGACAGGAGTTTTTTATTTCCACCACACCGGAGAATATGGCGAATTTCCTTGGCAGTCATTTTTATGATGCAGAGAAGATGATAATTACCGATATGGTTGACCGTTTGATTTTGGATACCTATGGTGGCTTTATCAATACCTGCCCGGATCAGAAGCTGTGTGCAGAGATTATTCCATATCTTGCACCGATACAGATGGGAGAGAAGGAAGCAGGGGAAATCTTAATGGTAACCAGAGAGGAATCGGATATGTACTTTGCAGCAGAGGATCAGGCGGTAACTATGGCAGAGTGCCAGACACTGTAGGTGTGTTTCTTTAGGGTATAAATTTAGTTTGTCTAAAATCCGGGAGGAAAAACGATGAGAGTAATCATTATTGTAGTAAGTGTGACGGGTGTGATTCTGGTAGTGGCTACCTGCATGGCGGTAAAAACCGTCAGTTTATATGAACTGGATTAGGAGCAGTTTATGAAGAAGGAATCCAATGAAGTCAGATATAAGCTGGCAGAATTGCTACTTAAAAGGATGCAGGAAAGCGGTCTTATAAGCGAGGAAGAAAGGGAAAAAATCGCTGTTTTGAACATTGAGACTTTTTCTCCCGAACTTGCAAAAGTATATCTGTAATAACGCTAGATATAATGAAAAAAGTGTGGTAGTGTATGTTGCTAACAAGGGAGCAATTCCTTGAAAATGAAGGAAAGGAGAACCCAAATGGCTAAAAAAGTAACGGTCATAAATGCGATTTCCGATAGCAAACATACACAGCCACAGCAGAGGTTAAAAGTGTGTGCCTATGCCAGAGTCAGTACCGGCTCAAGGGCGCAGGCAGAATCTTATGCCACACAGGTGGAGTATTACACGGAAAAAATAGAGAATAATCCGCTCTGGGAGTTTGCAGGCGTGTATGCAGATGAGGGAATCACCGGAACCAAGGTAAAGGGCAGGGATGATTTCAAGGCCATGGTAGCCGCCTGTGAAGAGGGAGATATCGACCTGATCCTGACCAAGTCCATAACGAGATTTGCCAGAAATACGGTGGAATGCATCCAGACCATAAGAAAACTGAAAGCAATCGGTGTAGGGATTTACTTTGAAAAAGAGGGTATTAACACACTGACTGAGGCAAGTGAATTAATGCTTACCATACTGGCATCTGTGGCACAGGGCGAGTCGGAAGACTTTTCGGGCAATAACCGCTGGGCAATCATTAACCGATTTGAGAATGGAACCTTTATCGTAGGAACCCCGGCATACGGATACCGGAAGGATGAGGATGGAAACCTTATCATAGAGGAAACTGAGGCAGAGGTGGTAAGGTGGATTTTTGAAGCCTACCTAAACGGAATGGGAGCCTATGTGATTGCCAAAATGCTGAATGACCATAAGATACCTACTATCCGTGGTAGCGAAAAATGGCAGGACAGCGTAGTCAAAAATATTTTAATGAATCCGGTGTATGAGGGAGATGCCCTGCACCAGAGAACCTACACCGAAAAGCAGTTCCCATTTACCAGAAAGGTAAACTATGGGCAGATGAATATGTATCTGACCAAGGATGCCCATTCGCCAATCATAACCCATGAGGAAGCGGAGGCAGTACGGAGCATCATGGAATACCGGAGCAGGACGCTGAATATGAATGGGAAAAGATGCCAGAACAGGTATATTTTCTCAAGCAAAATTATTTGTGGGGATTGTGGAAGTCATTTCCGCAGGCAGAAAATATACATAGGAAAACCATATGAGAAAATCATCTGGACCTGCCATAAGCATGTGGAGGATAAGGAGTCCTGCCATATGAAAGCAATCAGAGATGATGTATTGCAGCAGGCATTTGTAGATATGTGGAATAAGCTGTACACCAATCAGGGAACCGTACTGGAACCTTTACTGAAAGCCTTAACGGAGCTGGCAGCAAGTAAGCCGGATACCGAAGAAATCGAACAACTGGATAATGAGATACACTCCTTAAGCGAGCAGAGCCTAATCCTGAATCAGGTAATGAAGAAGGGATATATGGACTCTGCTCTTTTTATGGAAAAAAATAACCTGCTGGCTCACAGGCTGACGGAATGCAGGCGAAGGAAAACGCTCCTTGCAAGAAAGCATAAGAGAACCAAGGAGATTGTGAGGACGGAGCAGCTTATCGGACTATTAAAGCAGGAAGGATATCAGAGGGAGTTCAAGGAAGAATTGTTTGACATGGCGGTAAAGAAAATTCGCATATCCCTGGACCATGAAATCAACTTCTGCCTAAAGAATGGTCTGGTACTGACAGAAAAGGAAGGAGGCAGTGAGGATGCAGTGGCATACACCAATCGGGTATAAGGTTCTGAATGGGAAAATAGTGGTTTATGAAGAACACCGTAAAATCGTAGAGCAGATTTTCAGAGATTACGACAGCGGAATCTCAGCCCTTCGGATAGCAAAGGATTTAAAAGATAGAGGCATAAAAAATGCCCATGACAGGGTAGGCTGGTCCCACGCCTCCATAGGCAGGATACTGGAGAATTACAACTACCTTGGTACCGAGGATTATGAGCAGATCATAGATAAGGAACTGTTTGAGAGGGTGCAGAAAAGGAGGGAGCAGGTACGGACCACGGGGAGCCGTGGAAAACACAGACCGAACAAAAGGGAAAGGCTCATATTCAGCGGAGTGCTGCTATGTGCAGAGTGCGGATGCCCCTACAGCCATATTCAGCCACACAGTAAGAGAGTGAATGGAATACCCAAGTGGAAATGTAAAAATTATGTGTACCAGAACAGGGTATCCTGTGGTGGCGGTTTTATATCGGACAGGCAGGTAGAAGAGGTATGTACCATAGCCATAAATAAGCTGATACAGAATCCCGGACTGACAGAGAAATATGAAAAGAAGGAACAGCAGGTCAGTCCCGAATACCGCAGAATTACAAGTAGAATAGCAGATGCTGAAGATATAGGAGCCGATGAGATGATGGCACTTTTATTTAAGCAGGCTTCTGAGCGGTACAAAACGCTGGAGGTCAGGGATGAGGATATCATGGCAGAGGAAATGAGGGAAGCACTTGCCGGGAAAGAAGAAATCGGGGAATTTGATGAGAAACTGTACCGGAAGCTGATAAAGCAGATAGTGGTGTACAAGGACGATTCCATAAGAGTGATTTTTCCTAACAATAACAGTATAAAGATAGGCTACCGGGATTTATAGGAGCCGGAAAGGAGCAGATATGCCACAGACAGCGATAAAGAAGAAAGTATCCATGATACCTGCGAAACCGCAGTATGACAGGAGTATCAAGCTGTCAGAAAAGAAACTGCGTGTGGCGGCCTACTGCCGAGTCAGTACAGAGCTTGAGGAGCAGGAGAGCAGCTACGAGGCACAGGTGGAATATTATACCCGAAAAATACAGGAAACAGACAACTGGAAGATGGCCGGGATTTATGCCGATGACGGAAAAAGTGCAACCAACACTAAAAAACGTGACGATTTCAATGCCATGATAAAAGATGCACTGGACGGAAAAATCGACATGATACTGACAAAGTCGGTCAGCCGATTTGCAAGAAACACGGTAGACTCCCTGCTGACCATCCGAAAACTGAAAGAGAAGAATGTGGCGGTGGTTTTCGAGAAAGAGGGTGTCAACACCTTGGACGGAACTGGAGAAATTCTGATTACCATCTTAAGCAGTCTGGCACAGGAAGAAAGCCGTAACATCAGTGAGAACACCAGATGGGGTGTGGTCCGAAGGTTTGAAAATGGCAAGATGATAGTCAACCATAACAAATTCATGGGTTACACGAAAAACGAAAATGGCGATCTGGTCATTGTACAGGAAGAGGCAGAAATCGTGAGGTTGATTTTCAGGCTATATCTGGAAGGATACAGCGCCAAAAAGATAAGCCAGTACCTAGAGGAGAATGGCATAAAAACAGCAACCGGGCAGGATAAGTGGTATGACTCGGTAATCTTTAAAATGCTCCGCAATGAAAAGTACATGGGAGATGCCCTGCTACAGAAGACCTACACCGTAGATTTCATGACCAAGAAAAAGGTCATCAACAAGGGAATTGTGCCACAGTATTATGTGGAAGATGACCATGAGCCAATCATACCGAAGGAATTATTTTACCGGGTGCAGGAAGAACTGGCAAGGCGAGCATCCATGAATAAATCAGCAGTTACACGCACGAAGAACCAGAAAAGCAAGTTTTCCTCAGAATATGCCCTTACCGGTTTACTACTCTGTGGAGACTGTGGGCAGGAGTACAGAAGAGTCACATGGTCGAGAAATGGCAAAAAGAAGATTGTGTGGCGGTGTAGCAACCGACTGACAAACGGAACCAAGAACTGCAAGAAATCAGAGACATTGGAAGAGGGTGCTTTAAACCGGGCAGTCATGGAGGCCATAAACAGAATCACCAGGGGTGACGGAGATTTTGTAGGAGCCTTCCGTCAGAACGTCATCCGGGTAATCGGAAGCTACGGTGGAGAGCAGGAGCCGGATGAATACGATGAAAAAATCAAAGAAAAGGAAGAAGAGATGGTGACTCTGATTGCAGAGAATGCAAGGGTAGGCTCTTACACCGATGAATTCGATGAGGGATATCGCAGGATAGCAGAAGAAATCACCATTTTAAAAGAGGAGCAGATAGAGGCCAGACGGAAGAAAAAACTGGCTGCCAGTTATGAACAGCGGTTGAAGGATATGGACAGTTTCCTAGAGAAACAGACCTGCCAGATACCGGAATTTGATAATGACCTTGTAAGAAGGCTGATAGCAAGCATCAAGGTAGTCTCTGCCGAGAAGCTGATTATTCAGTTCCAGTCGGGAATCGTCATGGAGCAGGAAATCAGATATGAGTAAATGACAGGCAGGGATGACAACTGAATAGGGAACGGAATTCCTGCCTGTATTTATGGTAAGAATAAAATGCCCGATGAGTTCGGGCGTTTTATTGTTGGCATAAAGCTGGCACAGGAGAATAGCAAATGGACTTGGAGAAGCAATTGGAGATACAGAGAAAAGAGACAAGTAGTGCATTACGGATTTTGTTGGGATACGCAGAGAAACTGGCTGCAAAGAATTTGGGAAAAAATAGAGAAAGCTTGGAACAGTTAAAAAAGTTTTCGATGAACATGGTACAATTCTTTTGTGTGGAAGGATATGAGCATGGTTGTGATGAAAGAATTATGGAGAAGTATGTTCAGCCATACGAAAGAATGTTGGCAGGAGATAAGAAGGCATTAGCTGGGGTAGAATATGACAACATTCCCAAGGATAATATGGAAGAGTTTCTGACGGCAATTGGCAGATATAAGCTGGACATGCTGAATGATTATAATCCGGTATACGATGAGGATTTAAGTTTCTGCGATAAGATTATGAAGGATATCGTGTATCAGTATGTTTATGATAGTGATGTTTATCAGCGGATGATGGCTGGCAGGGAAGTGGCGCAAATGCAAGACGCGGAGTGTGAAGAATTGAAGGATATTGCAGAGGGACAGAATTGCCAGATTATGCAGGAATTGTAGAGTTGAAAAATATGTTGAAAAGACCAATCTGCTTGACACAAAATTGAGCCTTAAGTATGATAATAACAGTAGTTATATCATATGAAATAATAGATTGAAAACAGATGCGAGACAGAATTGTGAATATACAAATAGTGGATAGGAAATACTGATTGGAGGAATATTAGTGGAAAACAGAGAGGTTGGCTTTGTTGTGAATGATGAGTACAAAGCATGGATAGAAGATATTAAAAACCGGATAAAACAGAGTCAGGTAAAAGCAGCAGTTAAGGTGAATTACGAATTGTTGGAATTATACTGGGGAATTGGAAGGGACATTGTTGCAAAGCAGAAACATGCTAAATGGGGCGATGCTTTTCTGGCAACAATGAGTAAGGATTTACAGAGAGCATTTCCTGATATGTCAGGTTTTTCGGTACAAAATTTGAAGAGTATACGGTATTGGTATAAGTTTTATAATTCTGAGGAAAATGGCTTACAGCCTGTAAGCCAAATGGAACTTGTTGAAAATATGGTAAAAAGCATTCCTTGGGGGCATAATCAGCGGATTATGTATAAGTGCAGTAGCGTTCAGGAGGCATTGTTTTATGTACAAAAAACAATGGATAATGGCTGGAGCAGGAATGTATTGGAACACCAAATAGATAGTGGTTTATATAACCGGCAAGGAAAAGCGGTTAGTAATTTTCAATTAAAACTTCCGGAGGCACAATCTGATTTAGCACAGCAGACATTAAAGGACCCGTACAATTTTGACTTCCTTACTTTGAGAGAAGAGTATGATGAGAGGGAATTGGAAGATGCACTAATTAATCAGATAACCCAATTTTTATTAGAGTTGGGTACCGGATTTTCATATTTGGGCAGACAGGTTCATTTGCATGTAGGGGAAAGTGATTTCTATATGGACTTGCTTTTTTATCATGTTCGTTTGCATTGTTATGTGGTAGTAGAATTGAAGACAGAAAAATTCAAGCCGGAGTTTGCAGGCAAATTGAATTTCTATGTGACAGCGGTTAATAAGCAAATGAAATCGGAGCAGGATAATCCGACAATTGGTTTGCTTATTTGCAAAGATAAGGATGACGTAGTTGCAGAATATGCATTGGATGACATTTCACAGCCAATTGGGATTGCAGCATACGAACTGACAAAGGCGCTTCGAGAAGAATTCAAAAGCAGTCTGCCGACAGTGGAAGAAATTGAAAATGAATTATCTGAGTAAATTGGCTTACAGCCTGTAAGCCAATTGGTAAAACAGATATAATGGATAATGTAGTAGAAACTATGAAGTGTGGAGAATATTGGAGGCATCAATGTTTTTGTTAAAGTATTTAGAAGTAAAAGAAGATGAAAAAGAAGTATTGAATATAGATTTCATAGGTGATAGAGAAGTGGATGAAAGACCAATATTTTCCACTTTAATATTAGGTGAAAACGGAACAGGCAAAAGCTTTTTGTTAAAAACAATTGTAGATATCTTTATTTATATCAGTAAAGCAAAAATATACAAAAGAAAACCCAAGTTCAAATATTCCAAATTTTGTGTTAAATATTCTATTGATGGCAATGAATATTGTGTTAAAAAAGAATCAGGGAGAGATATATTTTGTTGGAAAAATGGTACTGAAATAGTGCTTGATGAAGTCGAATTGCCTAAAAAGGTTTTAGCAGTGTCATTTATGGTTAATGACAAGTTTCGCTTTGTGAAACCAGGAGAGGATATAGGTAGCATATATAAATACTTAGGAGTTAGAAAATCAACTAATTCGACATATACAAGTTCTGTTATGCAAAATGTTTTTTATAGTGTGGTTCATATGATGAAGAACCATACGATTACGGAATTAGAGAAAGTATTATCGGTACTTCATTTTGATTCAAATGTTGAAATTTCATTTAAGTCTGAGAAATGCAATAGTGAGTCGAAAATGAAAAAAAGTAGCTGCATTAGAAAGTGTAACATAGATTGCAGTAATCCGGATTACGGAAAAATTGAGGAGGTATTAGAAGAATTAGAACAAGCAATTAGTTCTTTGGATGATAAAGAAAAAAATAAATGTAATATTGCATTTTATAAAAAGGGAAGATGTATACAATTTGAAGATTGTAGCTCTGGAGAAAAACATATGATATTTGCTTTTACAGGCGTATTGAGTTCAATTGAACCCAAATCAGTTATTCTAATTGATGAACCAGAAATAAGTTTGCATCCAGAATGGCAAATTCAATATGTATCATTGTTAAAGAAAATATTTAAGAAGTATGATGGATGTCATTTTATACTTGCAAGTCATTCGCATTATTTGGTGTCAGATTTGGAAAGTTCTACATCATCTATTATTTCATTTAGAAAGAGTGAGATGGATGAGAATCCAATAGTAGAAGTTCTTCCATACGAAACGTATGCGTGGTCTGCCGAAAATATAATTTATAATGTGTTTGGTTTGAGAACTGCACGGAATTACTATTTTGAAAGTGATTTGCGGGAACTATTAACAATAGTTCAGGATATTGAAGAAAACACGGATAAAATCGAAGATGCTAAAAAATTAGTAGAGAAATTGCGAAAGTTTGTTTACAATACAGAAGACCCATTACATGTAGTAATAGAACAGTCTGCGGAGATATTGGAGAAATGTACACACGAAGATTAGTATATCAGCACGGCATTTCAAGACAACTGTTAAAGAGGATGAGTGACGAAAAATATAAAGTCGCTGATGCATGGAGTTTAGATGATGCCAATGTAAAAGAATTTAAAGAGAAAATGAAAAAGAAGTTGATGGAAATTCAAGATGGGAAATGTGCATATTGTGAGTTACCACTACTATCAAGAAATCCAGAAATAGATCATATAGCGCCCAAAGGTGGAAAACGAAGAGCGTTACACCCAGAATGTACATTTTTGCCATTCAACTTAGTATATAGTTGTCACAACTGCAATTCCACAATATGTAAGGGGCAAAAGAATACGGTACTTTCTAAAAATGGGAAACACAATTATAGAAAATGGACTTTTAAAATAGTCCATCCATACATAGATGATCCAATGGATTATTTCGAAGTGCCGGTATCTTCAAGTGGAGAAAGGAGAGCGTATCCCATTATAAAAAAGGGTATTGATAGAGAACATAAAAATAAGGCTAAAGAAACAATAAAGATGTTTGGACTAGATGGAGAAAAAACATTAGAGTTGGCCAAGGAGCAATTGGCAATAAGTCAGCCAGAGGAACTCCAAAGAATAATAGAGGAAATATCGTCTCATCGTCCGGACTAAAAAGTTTTTTATAAAGATAAAATAGTTGGAAGGAATGATGTGATGAGGGATGATTTTAAGCAAGCAACAATAAATTTATTGGCAAATCGGGTTGGGTGGAAGTGCAGTAATCCGGGATGTAGAAGAACAACTCGTGGTGCAGGAACTGCGTCAATGGATGTTGTTAATATTGGAGTAGCAGCTCATATTACAGCGGCAGCTAAAGGTGGCCCCAGATATGATAATAATATAACTTCTCAAGAGAGAAAATCATATGAGAATGGAATATGGTTGTGTCAGTCATGTTCAAAATTAATTGATTCGGATGTACAACGATATACAGTAGAAAAACTTAAGAAATGGAAAGAAATATCAGAACAAATGGCTATACTTGAATTGGAGACAGGAACAGAAAATGGTTTTAAAACAGACAGAGAAATCATTAAGTTTCTGGTATATTGTTTTGATCGTCCGGCGTTTAGGGATCCGATTAGTCAAGAAGGAAGAATGGAGGATTTTGATAAAGCCATTGAGGATACAATAATAGCTTTAAATACAGGTGTGCTTAGAACTAGAGACGGAAGTATTTTAAGAAAATCAGAGGGAAAATCATCTGTTAATAATGATGAGTGGCGTGAAAAACTTAATGTAATCGGAGATATGTTATCTGCGTTACGAAGACGATTAAAAATAGCTAAGACTGCAGGGACGTATTCTACATATGGTGAAGGAGAGGTAATGTATTGTTTTAGTGATAGGCAACTTGGAGAATGGTTTGATTCTACTCGTGAAGAAATAGTGAAAATTTTATCTTCAATTTGTGAAGACATGGGTATGCCAAGGCTACGTTTCTCACGAAATAAGTATAGATGGTGAATTGTGTTATTAGATTGTATCGGGAAATGTAGGATGTTATATAATGGTTTGGCGGTTGTGTAAAGTTTTTATGTTTGCTGAGATAATATGGAAATGTACCCAAATAATAGATAAGTAATTATTTAAAGCAGAGAAGTGTATAATTCTCTGCTTTAAATGTGATTATGTTAAAAGAAACCAGGAATGAAACTTAAAACCATACAGATGAAAAGAACAATCAGAAATGTCTTTATCACTATAGGTTTCTTGATAATTAATTCTTTGATACCCCAGACAATTAATCCGGTTAATAGTAAAATTGCTACTATTGTACCAAGAATAGAAATTAGGATACTAGTAATGTTTTGTGGGAACGTTAACATGGCTGACACTTCCTTTCAAATTATTTTAGGCTTTATCTGATAATAAAATGATAAGTGAAATATTGAAGTTTGTACATGCGTCGTTTTGAAGATAAGCAGATAATAAATTATGCGAGTAGATGTATTGTAATGATTTCATGCCTTATTTGAAAGATGTAGAGATTTTATAATATTATTATAATTATACATAAAGATTCGGTTGTTTTTTGCAAAAAAAAATCCGAATGTAATGAAAAATGCCCGTTCATAAAAATCAAAATATTGTTATAATCATATTAGAGGCGGGGAAGAATGTCAAGAAAATTATATTAATGGAGCATTCCTGTTAAGTAACAAATAACCGGTTTGCAAAAAATGAGTGCCACCTATAGAATAATGATTGTTAACTGGCCGGTTGACAAATCATCGTTCAAAGGAGACACCCACAAATGAATTATAAGCAGAATGAAAAAATCAATCAAGTAAAAGAATCAACTTTGGTAGTTGGAATTGATATCGGAAGCACGAAACAGTACGCCAGGGCATTTGACTGGAGAGGCATTGAACTCGGAAAAGTCTTTACGTTCAGCAACAGCAGAGAAGGTTTTGAAGCCTTTAAAGCATGGATGCGGCATTTGCAGGACAAGTACAGAAAGTCAGATGTAATCGTAGGTATCGAGCCGACAGGTCATTACTGGTTTGGCCTTGGCGCTTATCTTGAGGATGAGGGCATCCTCCTGGTTATGGTTAACCCTTATGCGGTAAAGCAGACCAAGGAACTGGATGACAACAGCCAAAGCAAGAATGACAGGAAGGATCCGAAGGTGATCGCAAAGCTGGTTACCGAGGGCCGGTATTCTGCACCGTATACACCGGATGGTGTGTATGCTGATTTAAGAATTATGGTGACCAATCGTAAGAGACTCATCAGGGAGATGACCCAGATCAAAAACAGATTTGCCAGATGGTTCGCCATATATTTCCCCGAGTACACAGATGTGTTTGGGGACTATGAAGCACAGAGCAGTATGCTGCTTCTAAAGAAAGTCTGTACTCCTGAAGCAATCGTGGAACTGGGAGCCGAGAAAATCAATAAAATCTGGCGTGATGCAAAGCTTAGGGCTGTAGGAATGAAAAGGGCAACGACCCTGTGTGAGACAGCAAAACGCAGCATCGGCTTAAAGAAAGGCTCTTCGGCTGCCCGGTATGAAATGAAACTGTTGCTGGAGGATTACGAATACAAAAAGGCACAGCTGGACGCCGTTATGGAGGAGATAGAAAAGCTGTGCAGGAAGATACCCGAAAGCGAGCAGATGCTTGCCATCAAAGGTATAGGAGTGATCACGGTAGCCGGATTTCTGGCAGAAGTGGGTGATGTGAGGCGTTTCGAATCACCCAGACAGATACAAAAGCTGGCAGGACTCTCATTACGGGAGAACAGCTCAGGAAAGCACAAAGGACAGACGACCATAAGTAAAAGAGGACGGAGTAATCTGCGGGCAGTACTGTTCAATGCAGCGATACCGCTGATAGCTACGAACCCGGAGTTTCAGTCATTGCATGAGTATTATACGACAAGAGCGAATAATCCACTCAAGAAGAAACAATCCGTGATTGTAATCAGCTGTAAGCTGATACGGGTCTTTTATGCCATCCTTGCAAATGGAGTGACCTATGATGCGCAGAAGATGCTTTCTGACATTCATAGGCAGCCGCAGGCAGCATAAGAAGATCGTCTGTGAGATTCAGGAGACGTCCGCCGCAAGGTGCTGAAAGGAACAGAAGAATTTCATAAACATAGAGAGCCAAGTCAGATTTCTTACCATCAGAGCAGAGACTCAGCAATGGAGCATCATGACGCCCCTTTATGGATAAGCAGAACGAAGGAATTAAGGACCCAGAAGTAAAGGAGATCCTGTATGACATGGGAGGTTAGGCTGCCGTAAGGAGTTGGGGGAAGAAAGGCCGATCATAACAGAATAAGACGACGTCTTGTTTTGTGTACCCTAGACATCCGAATATCCATGATTCATGGCCAAGGGGAATGACATAGACTTAAAAACAATCTCTATGGAAAAATGAAAATATGAGAAAAAGCGAGTTAACAAGAGAAAAACAAAGATTATTATGGGAGAGGAAAGTATGGCTAATAAATTAGACAAGCGGATGATAGGAATAAAAGAATTGCTTTATATAATAAAGGAAAACCATGAAAAGATTTTTAGAAGCCAAAATGCGACATTTTTATCTTTGACTGATAATAAAAATAAAAGTTGTTTAGAATTATTAATTCCGGATAAGTATTGGAAAACAGGTAATGGGGGAAATATATTTTTACGGTTGGAGGAAGATCAAAGAGAATTAAGTAATTTAGTTAATGGAGAGAGTGGACATACCGGTATTAAAGCTACCCGAAAAGAACTTTCAGAAGAATTATGTGGAGAAAATTATGATATTTTTTTAAAGGGAAACAGGGAAAAGTTTGAACAATGGTTTGATAGACAAATTATAGTGGAAAATTTTTCAATTGAATGTTTACCACAGGTTTGTAGTTTTTTGGAGAAAAGAATAGACAATATAAAGAAAGGTAATGGGTCAAATTATAAAAAGCATGGTGATTTTCAATATGATATAGATGTATTTCAAAAAACATTACAAAATTTATGTGCTATGGGGAGGTATGCAGATTTTTTTTGGTGGTTATTTATGTATGCTTTTTTTCAATCAGAAATAACAAAATTTCTTCCTCATGTACCTAAAACACAATATTCGGAGATGTTATCTTATTTAAATAATAGTTCTGAAAAAAATCGTGTATTTGATGATAAGCAAATGTTAAATGTTGAAAGTAAAAAGTTTTGGGATATACGCAGGAAATTAGTTAGTACAGCGTATGGGCATTTGATTATCGCAGGTCCCTCGTTAAAAGATGCGTTTAGTGTGGATGACGCTCATACAATTGTTCAGTCTTTAAAAGAGAGTATCGAAAAAGGTCGATTGTCAGAAATATCAGTTTTACTTACAGATCCTATTATTTTTGATTCACATGTTAATTGTGGAGATCCGATACGAGATATAAGTGGAACAGTTGAAACTTTACAGGAAAGATTTTATGATTTGTGTGAGAGAAATAAGGTTAAATTACATATATATTTTTTGCCTTTGCTGCAAATTGATCATGCTGTCATTACAGAAGAATTTATGGCATTTCGCAGTAATAAATTGTGGAATCGAGAGCGTAAATATAAAGGTGCATATGGATTATATTTAGCAAATTACTATATTTCTCATAAAGTTAGTGATTCTGAGTATTTAGCACACAAGGAATATTTACATACAATTATGGAAAATAGTACTACAATATATCCTGCGGTAGATGTTGATTATTCTTTGTTGAATAAATTATCTGCCAAGAGTAAGCATATGCATTGGAGATTAAAAAGTATAGACTATAAATATATATATTTGCATAAGTTATATGAAAAGCAATTATTTAGTCATGTTTGTAATACATGGAGTGCAGATGTTGAGTTAATAGGTAATTTAACTGGCAATAAATCAATTTACCATCATAGTGATTTATTTAAGGCTGAAATGTTGTTAAATGATGAATCACAAAAAGTGTTATTGCCATATCTGTGGGAAACACAAAAATTATTTGATGAGGCAATTAGAAAGCATGATCATTGTAAGGAAAGCTATTGTCGTATCTTTCCTTCATTAGATTTAGGTTTTCCTAATAATATACAGAGATTAGCGGGAGGATTTGCAACAGGTATGCTTGTTACATGGCAATGTGGAATAGACATAGTACCTATTGATGCAACGGTAAATGTATGTACAAGCAGTGTTTTTAAGTTAGATAGTTTTAAGCAAGAAATATTAAAAGATGGTGTGACAACACAAAAATTTATAGAAAAATGCTTTGATGATGCAACAGATAAAGGATATTCTTTTAGTTTTACAAGTGGAAATCATTTTTTAATTATTGCAAAAGACAAAGAAACTCAGGAATATTATTTAGTATTGCATTCATCAGCTAATGAGTTAAAGAAGTCTTATATGGGATTATACCCTGTTGAAGGGAATTGGTATGCAAATGAAATAAAAATTATCGAGGGTAAAGGAGGGAGATATTTTCGTTATTTAAAAGATGCGGAGGCAAGACATTTCATTCGCATGGCACAAAATTTTAAAAATTATAATGAAGAAATACATAGATGGCTGGCAAAGAAAATTAATAATGGTAAAGTAATTTCGGAATCGAACACAATAATGAAACATCATTATTATATGCCCACTGAAAATTCGATTGCATTAGGTACTTTTGCAGAACCAGTAGGAACTGAGGTTCCTATATTTTCAGAAACAGGTAAAAACATATATATTTTTAAAATAGGTGAGGATAATTGGCAAGTTAATCTTGGAGGAAATAAAGGCAATGTATGCATAGTACCACATGGTTGGGGACAAAAAATTGAAGGTATAAAAAATATAAAGTTTGAGAAAAAACAACTGATATTGGAGTTAAAACAAAGAAGCGTGCCTATAGAAATTTCCTCACAACATCATATAGAGTTAGCTGAAAAAACAGTCAGAAGTTTTAATGATGGGTATGAATTTTTAGCCATTGGAAAAAATATGATACAAGGAACAATTACAAAAGAATTGGTACCTTGTTATGAATATTCTCAAAATACGATAAAAAAGGAGAAAAAGTGACTAAACACATATTCTTTCTGAGACATTTTGAAACAAAAAATAATGTAAATGGTATTCTAAATGGTCAAAGTCTGGAAGAACCAATTTCTGCAGGGCATTGTATAGAAAAATGCTTTCCATTTGATATTATTTATTGTTCCACAGCATTGCGTTGTAGACAAACGGTTGAGTGGATTGAGGGACACAATAAAATATTTTTTTCAGAGCAATTGCTTGAAAGAAATCTGGGACTATTGGAAGGACATTCGCGTATAGAAATGCAAAAACAATATCCAGAGTTATTCGATAAAAATAGGTTAAATGTTTTTGCAACACCCCCAGAAGGTGAATCATATAATGAGTTTCATGGGAGAGCAAGTAAGTTTTGGAATTGGTGTAATAATGCAAATGAGGGAAATGTTATGATTTGTTCACATAATCAAATGTTAAAAATGCTATATTTTGTCATGTTTGATAAGACCCTTACCAGACAAGAGTGGGAGCAGCTATGTTTTCCACATGGTAAAATTATAAAAATAATGTAGTGTGAAGATATAAGGAGAGATTAGAGTAATTAAATGGTCAGATTGTTGAAAGTATTATATGGAATAAATGGTCGGAATCAAGCCTCCAAGTCCCCAAAAGATTTGGAGGTTTTCTTCTGCCTATTTTTAGAGGAAAGTAATTTCAGAAATAAAAAATCTATGGTACAATATCAAGGATAATATGATAGGATTCGGTACCATAGAAAAAGAGCAGAACACAAATCACACACAGGTCAGTTAGAACTGTATCTCAAAAACAAATCTAATCTTTTGCTATGGCAGGTGCAAAGTGGTGCATCATGCTTAATTTTGCAGGTCCGATAGGGGACTGTTGCATCATTTTCGAACCAAGACTTAACGAATAAGTCATGGGTTATGCATCTAAATTGCACACTCATGGCATTGCGAAGCAGTTACGCTCCTGACACGACAGAAGAAGTAACTGAAAAGTCAGTTTGGTGTAAATAGTATAAAAACAATGGATTCCGTACAAAAAAGTTCCGAAATCAGGAATTTTTGTACGGAATTTCTTTTATTTGCGTACTTGGCGAAAATAAAGCATTTTTATAATACAAAATTACCTGCTTTTGTATTTTTTCGCCGATATTGGCGTTTTAAATACAAGAAAATTCGTAGGGATTGCAATGATGTATGTCCTATATTCTGAAAGTTAAAATATACATTTAGAATACAGGACAAAAATGCTACTTTTTCAATTGCCTGCTTGTGACTGATATGACCGCTGCTGTAGCAATCAATGTTTCTCTCTACAGTACGAGAGCCTTCCGTTTGAACTGTTGCATATTGTGCAAGAGGGATGAATTGCTACATATGATATGTAGGATTAATAACCACGGATTTTACGGAGCTCCGTGCGGATCTTCTTCATCTGATCAGCGAAGGTACGCTGCTTGCGGCCAAGCTTCTCGGCGATTGCACGATCTGAGATCTTGTAATCATCAAGCCAGCACTGGATGATGGTGTCGGCATCTGGGTCGAGTTCACGTAGTCTAGCAAAAAGCTGCTCTAACAGCATACGATCGGCGATGACTTCCTCCATAGGTTTACTGCGGTCGGAAATATAGTCGCCGAGGGTGCCGCTGCCATCTGAGAGAGGCTGATCTAGAGAAGTGATGTCTCCGGCAGCGTGATATTCACAGTCAAGGCAGTCGCCATCGCATCTCCATATGAAGCGATATGGGCACATGCACCTGCCGTGGTCCTGCTCCTTGTGGCGAATGCGGTCGGCTTCCTTATAGAAGGAGTCGTGCTGTTCCTTGGTGACCGGGACCTTTTCGCCGGTGTTGCGAACGTAAATAAAGTAAGTCTTCTGATTGTCATTGCTTTGCATAATGAAAGCCCTCCTCCGGCTGCACCTCACTTCCGGTGATCGGTACAGTATTTGATTGTCAACGGTAGTCACGTGGAACCGGAAACACCCTGCGCAGATAGCTCCCACGTGCTAAAGCAAGTATGCCATTTTTAGGGATCGGAACCTCAGACACGGGCATGTCCGTTTTTGCAGTGCTGATAGGCAGAAATGAGAAGGCCAAGATGAGCTTTACATTGAAAAACGGGCAAAAAAAGGCCGGACATAGTTGTGTCCGGCAGGAAAATTTGAGAACGCACAAATAAAAAATAATATCAACAAATAACAGCAAACTCTTGGAAAATTCATGCTTATGGTGTATACTAAAATAGTTAAGCTGTATTCAGATTCAAATCACGAGGTGAGAGCATGGAAGAAATCATGAATGACAAATGGATAAGCATAGATGAAGCTGCGGAATATTTAGGAATCAAAACAGTTACTCTTCGTAGCTGGATCAGAAATGGTAAAGAGGGTTTGCCTGCTCAAAAAATCGGAAAACAGTGGAAGTTTAAAATTTCCGAACTCGATGAATGGGTTAAGAGCGGTAAAAGCGCTGACTGATTCAAGGGGAAAAATCGAAGAAAACATTAGACAAGGAGCAGACAAAGATGGCTGTCAAGAAAACGCAATTATATGCATCGCTGTGGGCGAGCTGTGACAAACTTCGCGGAGGAATGGATTCCTCGGAGTATAAGGACTATATCCTGACACTTTTATTCATGAAGTATGTCACTGATAAATTTAAGAATAAAGGAGCCTATGAAGATATTAAGGTCTTTGATAAGGCACATGATAAAGATCCCGATCCGGAGAAACGGACGGGTTGCTCCTTTGATGACTTTATTGCTCTGAAGGGAAAGAAAAATATCGGCGAAGGTATGGATAAAATCATAGCACGCCTTGCTGACGAGAATACTGACCTGAAGGGTGTTATTGATATTGCTCATTTTAATGATGAGAAGAAGCTGGGAAGCGGTAAGGAAATGGTTGATAAGTTGACCGATCTCATATCCATCTTCCAGCGCCCAGAACTCGACTTCTCCCGGAATAAGGCTGAAGGTGATGACATCATCGGAGACGCCTACGAATATTTGATGCGCAAATTCGCTACAGAAAGTGGAAAGAGCAAGGGACAATTTTACACACCTGCAGAGGTTTCCAGAATCCTCGCCAATGTAGTGGGAATCAGCCGTTGCACGGACACCAGCGCCATGGTATGCGATCCGGCATGTGGAAGTGGTAGCCTATTAATTCGAGCCATTGATGCAGCTCCTATCCCAATCATGGGATATGGCCAAGAAAAGGAAAGCACGACAGCTGGTCTGGCAAAGATGAATGCCGTCCTTCACCGTAAAGCCGAGATTACTATAAAAAGTGGCAACACCTTCTCAAATCCGCAGTACCTTGATAAATCGGATAACTCTGTACTTGAACGTTTTGATTACATAGTGGCCAATCCTCCATTTTCCATGAAGAACTGGCGCGACGGTATTGCCGGTAAAGAGTATGGTCGCTTTGAAGGCTATGGGGACACACCTCCTGAGAAGAACGGCGACTATGCTTGGCTCATGCACATTCTCAAAGCATTGAAGGCGAACGGCAAAGCTGCAGTTATTCTTCCTCATGGTGTCTTATTCCGTGGAAACGCGGAAGCTACTATCAGGGAAGCCATTATTAAGAAGCATTGGATTAAGGGCATCATCAGCCTTCCGGCAAACTTGTTTTACGGCACCGGCATAGCTGCCTGCGTGCTCGTAATTGATAAAGAAGGTGCTGCAAACCGACAGGGCATCTTTATGATTGATGCCAGCCGTGGGTACGTTAAGGACGGTAACAAGAATCGTTTGCGTGAACGTGATATCTATAGAATCATTACGACGTTTAATGAGCAGATAACTACAGATCCAAAGTACGCACGTTTCGTACCAAACGACGAAATTGAAAAGAAAAACGGGTATAACCTGAATATCACTCGCTATATTGACTCCACAGATCCTGAGGATATTCAGGATATCTATGCTCACATTCATGGAGGCATTCCTGCGGTTGACATCGATGGCCTCTCCAAGTACTGGGAAGTATTTCCTTCGCTGAAATCTGAGTTGCTGTCAGCCATTAGCGAAAAATACTACAGCTTGAATGTTGAACACGAAAGTATTCGACAAACGATATATAAAAACACTGAATTCTCGGAGTATGGTGAGAAACTTGATGAGTCATTTGCTGTGTGGAAGGCAAAGGAATATCCGATTCTTTCTACACTCAATGAAGATGTGGTTGCAAGAGAGTTTATTGTAAGTCTTGCTGAGGATATCATTGCTGAATTTGAACACCTAACACTGATTGACAAATACGATGTATATCAGGTGTTGCTAGCCTATTGGAATGAGGTCATGAACGACGATGTGTCACTTATCATAAGCGAACCAGATGGCTACACCAATGCCAGAGCGACAGACAATATTGAGGAAGAAATTACACAGGGAAAGAACAAGGGTGAAATGAAGGTCACCGGATGGGAAGGTCGCTTGATTTCTAAATCTATCGTAATAGATGCCTTTTTCCGTGAAGAGAAGAATGCTATAGAAGAAACTAAGAATATTGTTGCAGAGACGGAATCCCAGCTTGTTGATTTGATTGAGAGTGCAGACGAAGAATCTGCCCTTGCAGATGTGGCTGAGAACGGAAAAGTTAAAGCGAAGGATATCGAAGCCCAAATGGTCGAGTTGACAAGTACGATTGAAACAGAAGAAACCATAGAGCTGGAAGTGATCCGCACGGATCTCCAGCTTGTTAATACGAAGAGGCGGCTGGAAGCATATCTTGTTGGACATCCGCTTTGTAAGAGCGCAGTCAACGAAAATGGAAAAATCACAAAGAGCTCTATTGACTATCGGTTACATATTATTCGTACAGAAGAATGCGTACCTGAGAGTTTGCAGGATGACGTAAACCAGCTGAAGGCAGCTTTAGATCTTTGCAGCAAGGTATCTGATTATAATAAGGTTGTTAAAGATCTAAATAAGGCTCTGGATGAAAAGTGTCGGGCAAGATATGAAGTTTTGACGGACGATGAAATTCTCGACCTGCTTGTGAATAAGAAGTGGTTTGATAGTATTTTCTCAGGTATAAACGATTTGTATACTGCGATTTCTCATTGCTTAACGAGCCGGATTATTGAACTTGCTGAACGATATGAGAATACACTTCCGGAGCTTGATAAAGAAACAATTGAGTATGAGGCGAAGGTAAAGTCTCATCTGGAAAGGATGGGATTCAAATGGGAATGAAAAAGACGGAAATAGGGATGATCCCTGAAGAGTGGGATGTTCAAAGCTTCTCTGACACTTTTCGTGTCCTGAACAACAACACTTATTCCCGTGCTGAGCTTAATTATGATAGTGGTCAATTCAAAAATATACATTATGGCGATGTCCTTATCCTATTTCCGGAGGTGCTGGATTGTACCAGAGAGGATGTTCCGTACATAAATGACGGACTAAGGATATCAAGTTCAGCGCAGCCTCTCCAAGATGGAGATGTTGTAATGGCAGATACTGCCGAAGATGAAACTGTCGGCAAAGTTACTGAGGTTACAAATACGTCTGACAAACCGGTGATGGCTGGGTTGCATACAATTCCTTTCAGAGTGAAGTCCGGCAAATTTGTGCCTAAATGGCTGGGTTACTACATGAATTCGCATTTGTACCATGATCAGCTATTGCCATATATTCATGGGACGAAGGTTTCATCGGTTTCCAAAGGTTCATTAGGAGATACAGTGATAATTGTCCCTAAAACTTTTGAACAGGAAAAAATTGTAAATTCACTGTCTGATGTAGATGCTTTGATCGAGAATTTGAAAAAATTCATCCGAAAGAAAAAGGATATTCGTCAGGGGACAATGCAAATGCTTGTCACCGGGAAGAAGCGACTGGATGGGTTCGATGGGGATTGGCAAACTACCACATTAGATAAACTATGTCGTTTAGTTACTAAGCAAACAGGGTTCGATTATAGTGCTGAGATAAAGCCTTCTCTCGTGACAGCGCCGCAGATTGGCACAATTCCGTTTATTCAAAACAAAGATTTCGAGGCGTTTGATATTAACTATAATACAGACTTCTTTATTCCGTATGATGTAGCGGAAAAGTATCCAAAGATTCTTTTAGATGAAGTTTGCTTGCTGATCTCAATTTCTGGCCGAATAGGAAATGTCGCTGTTTTTGATAATAAACAAACGGCATTTGCTGGTGGCGCAGTGGGTATTGCTAAGTTATTTGATCCCGATTTGGCGAGTTGGTGCATGCTTTACTTATCTGGGAAAAATGGACAGGAACAAATCTTCTCAAATGAGAAAGTAGGAGCACAACATAATCTTACAGTAGCTGATGTTAGAAAGCTTGAGATTAGGCTACCAGAAAAGACTGAAAGAGAAGCTATCATTGGCGTGTTAGCGGATATGGATGATGAAATAAGCCTATTAGTGGAAAAGCTGCATAAGTACGAAAAGGTAAAAAAAGGAATGATGGAAGAATTGCTGACCGGCAAGGTCAGATTGATGTAAGGAGGTGCCTGTCGGATGAGTATTGGGGATGCCGAAATCAAAACACAGGAAAGAGTGATCCGTTTCTTCAAAGATCCAGAGAGATTGGGCTATCAGTATATTGGTAACCTGTCAGATTATCAGAATAAGAACATCAAGGAAGATCGTCTGCGCCAGTACCTTCGACTGAAGGGTTATGCAGACAAGCTGATTGATGCTGCTGTTATGCAGCTTCAGCAGGAAGCGGGTAATCTTTCACGCGGGTTATATGACGCGAATAAAACTGTATATTCTCGCTTAAAGTACGGTATTCCGGTTAGTGAAAGTCCTAAAAAGCCTCCGGTGACTGTGCAACTTATTGATGAAGAAAATCCGCTGAATAATGACTTTGCAATCGCTGAGGAAGTAACTGTTGTTGAGCAGCAGGAGAAGAGGCCAGATCTTGTCATCTATTTGAACGGTATTGCTGTGGCCGTTATCGAATTAAAACGAAGCAGTATCTCTGTGTCTGAAGGCATCCGTCAGAATCTCACAAATCAGAAGGACACCTTTATTTGGGGATTCTTTACTACCATGCAGTTCTGTATGGCCGGAAACGAGTCGGAAGGTCTACGCTACGGCACGCTTCTGACCGGAGAGAAGTTCTATATGGAGTGGAAGGATGACGGCTTCAAAGAACATGAGGAGGAGCGTGATCCAGTAGATGTTCGTATCAGTAAAGCCTGCGAAGGCATCGAGAATAAACTCCTGAAGCAGATATATGCCATGTGCGATAAGGAACGTTTTATCGACCTTATCATGAATTTCGTTGTTTTTGATAAAGGCATCAAAAAAGTGTGCCGGTACAATCAGTATTTTGGCATCAAGCGCACTCAGCAGAGGCTCAATAATCTGAGGACAGAGCTTCACAATCCGAACAGAGATCCGGATAAACCGATGGGTGGTATTCTTTGGCATACACAGGGTTCCGGCAAAACGCTGACAATGGTATGGCTTGCAAAATGGATTCTGACACATTGGGCGGAGCTTAATGCCCGTGTCCTTATCGTGACAGACCGAGATGAGCTTGATGAGCAAATAGAAAAAACATTCACTGGTGTGGATGAGAATATTGCTCGTACCAAGAGCGGTAAAGATTTGCTGAATCGTTTGAATGTATATGATGATTCGCTGATCTGTTCCCTCGTGCATAAGTTTGGCCGTCGTGGCGGAGAAGCAACGGAGAACGATTACGAAAAGTATATTGAAGAACTGAAAGCATCCCTCCCTGCCGATTTTAAGGCAAAGGGAAATCTTGTCGTGTTTGTTGACGAATGCCATAGAACACAGTCCGGCAAGCTCCATACGGCGATGAAGACTATCATGCCGAATGCTGTATTTATCGGCTTTACGGGTACTCCACTACTGAAGAGGGACAAGAAGATCAGCATTGAGGTTTTCGGTACATATATCCACGCTTACAAGTATAACGAAGGCGTGGCCGATGGCGTTGTGCTGGATCTGCGTTATGAATACCGCGATGTTCCACAGGATTTGTCTTCACAGGATCGTGTTGACCAGTGGTTCGACGTAAAGACTAGAGGCCTTTCCTCTCGTGCAAAGGCAAAGCTCAAGGAGAAGTGGGGCACGATGCAGAAGGTATATAGCTCCCGCTCTCGTCTTGAAAAGGTGGCGTGGGATATCATTCAGGACTTTAATATGAAGCCACGTCTGATGGATGGAAACGGTAATGCGATTCTTGTAGCTGATGGTATTCCTACAGCTTGTAAGTATTACGAAATCTTCCAACAGATGGGCTTTAAGAAGTGCGCCATCATATCTTCCTATACACCGAACAAGGGCGAATTGCGCACTGATACCGTCAGCGATGAGGATGATACTGAAACCTTCCTCAAATATGAGACGTATTTGAAGATGCTGGGGCTTGATCCTTCTGACCTTCCGAATGCTGGCTCGGTTCAGACCAAGGTGGAGGAATTTGAAAAGGAAGCAAAGCGGAAGTTTGTAGAGGAGCCTGCAAATATGAAGCTCCTTATTGTCGTAGACAAGCTGCTCACTGGATTTGATGCGCCTCCTTGTACCTACCTTTACATCGACAAGAGGATGCAGGATCACGGCCTGTTTCAGGCGATTTGCCGCGTCAACCGTCTCAATGATGATAGTAAGGACTTTGGCTATATCGTGGATTACAAGCAGCTGTTTGGACAGCTCCAGACTGCAATGAAGGACTATACTTCCGGCGCTTTTGAAGGATATGATCCGGAGGATGTAAAAGGACTTGTTAAGGATCGCCATGATGCTACGGTATCCTATTTTGAGGAAGTGTATGATGCCGTCGAGGAACTCTGCGAAGGTGTCGAGGAACCTCGTGGGGAGATCCAGTACATCCATTATTTCTGTGGTGTTTCCGGTCAGTCGGAGGAGAGCGACGAGATTTATGCACGCCTGAGAGAAAAACTCTATCGTCTGGTGAGCAGTCTTGTCAGAGCTTTCGCGGAAGCAAAGCCATATCTGGTTGATGATATCTCATATGGCAAACTGAATGAATATGACAAGAAGGTCACTTTCTACATTGAGCTGAAGAAAACCATCGGTACGGCCAGTGGTGATTTCCTAGATTTGAAGGCCTATGAGCCTGATATGAGAAAGATGATCGATAACTATATCACGGCAGCGGATGCTGAGAAGATTGGCGATTTTGATGATCTTACCCTATTGGATTTCGTAGCAAAACAAGGCGAAACGCTTACCGGTGAAGGTGATAGCGGCCACAAGGAAGGTGCAGCAGAGGCCATCGAGAATAACATCCGTAAGAAGGTTATCGAAAAGGTTACCGTCAATCCGCGCTATTACGCAAAGATGTCAGAAATCCTTGATAAGCTCATCGAAGAGCGTAAGCAGGGAGTTCTTGACTACGCTGAGATGCTTGAGAAATATATAAAGTTGGCCAAGGATGTTGATTGCCCGGAGGATAACGATAAATATCCGGAAAGCATCCGTAAGAGCAAAGCGCTCATGGCCATTTATGACAACACCGGCGAGGACGAGAAACTTGCTCTTCGCATTCACAAGGCCGTGAAAAAGCAGGCACTGTCTGGTTTCAGGGATAATCAGGTGGTTGTCAGGAGAATAAAAAAGGCTCTCTTTGAGATTCTGGGTGATGACTCCGAGGTGGAACGCATCTATAAGATCATTGAGAAGCAGGAGGAGTATTAATGCGCATTGTCATTTCCGGGATTCCGATTGATGTGCAAAAAAAGAATATAAAGAATATGCACCTTCAGGTGAAGCCGCCGGATGGACATGTGGTAATTTCTGCGCCTTTATCCGTGGACGATAAAGCTATAGAGGCTTATGCCAGAACTCAGCTGGGCTTTATCAAGAGGGCTATTGCGCAGTTTCAGGAACAGCCAAGGGCATCGAGGCGGCAGTATGTTTCCGGTGAGACGATGTATATCTGGGGAAAGCAGTACTTCCTTGTCTTTAAGCCGGACAATCAGAAGAACAGCTTCGAGATTCAGAACCAGAATATTGTCCTTTCCATGAGTGCAAAAAGCACGGTAAAGCAACGGGATGCCTATGTCAAAGAGGAATATCGAAAGATTCTAAAAGAAGAAATAGAAAAGCGCCTGCCCAAGTGGGAAGCACAGACAGGCCTTCAATGCGATTCTTGGCAAACAAAATATATGGTCACAAAATGGGGCGCCTGTAGCACGGATAAAAAGAAACTATGGTTTAATCTGCAGCTTGCTCAGAAGCCGTATGCTTGCCTCGATTATATTATTTTGCATGAACTGACGCATTTGCTTACAAGAAAACATGACGCCACATTCATCGCGCACATGGACAGGTATATGCCAAACTGGCGGGAGGTTCGTAAAGAACTCAACGACAGCAGACTGGACTACTATGAGGCGCAGGATGAAAGTCCACTGCAGAAACTGATTGACCAATCCCGTTATGATGACATCCGGGATGCGGCTATAGCTTATATTCAAGAGGAGCATTATGGTGACGCGAAAAGGCTGTCGGTCATTGATATGGAAATTGAGAATGTTATCCATATTGAGCAGCTTGAGGATGGCGTGATTGCTTTCGATGTAATTGCATCATGCGATGTCGAAATGCCGTTCGCATCTCGCAAGGGTTATTTTAATGAGCGCTGGCTGAAGATTCATTGTCAGGTTACTCTTGGCATCGATATGAGTGGGTTCCGAATCATGTCTGTTGGTAATTGTGAGCCGAAAGAGGAATCTGATAATGACCGCCTGTCCGGAGAGCTAGTACCTATTATTTCCCGCGAACAGTTTGAAGACGAGGCGGAGAAGTTCCTAACAAGGTATTGTCCTGAAGCGTTGGAAAAACCTATGAGGGTTCCAATCGAGACAATAGCCAGCGATATGAAACTACAGGTTATCGAAGATGTCCCTCTGTCGGATGATCTTACTTACCTTGGGACTATCATATTTGACAACGGGAATGTTCTCGATAAGCACCGGAAGATTACAATTCGCAATGCCAAACGAGGAACCGTATACCTTGATCCGCGCGTTTTCTATGAGAGATCTGTAGGAACAAAGCGTACTACGCTGGCACATGAGTGTTTTCATTGGCATCGTCATCAGCCATACCACGTGCTGATGAAAATGATAGGTGCCGATGACAATTTGGGAAAAGCAATTCAATGTCAGATAGCCGCTAATTCCATGGATTCAGATAAATGGAAGGCTGTAGACTGGATGGAGTGGCAAGCCAAAGGCGTCGCTCCAAGAATCTTGATGCCTGCGAAACCGACGCGCTTGAAGGCAGATCAGCTCCTTGCAGTTTATGGCGGGGCTGATGATGCGAGCATTGCAGCCTACGAGAATGTCATTGATGAACTTGCGGAGCTGTTCGATGTGTCGAGACAGGCCGCAAAGGTTCGCCTGATGGATCTGGGATATTCCAAAGCCGAGGGCGCATATCCATTTGTGGATGGTCAGTATGTTCGCGGATATTCATTTGGAGCAGGTGCCTTGGATAAGAATCAGACGTTCACTATTCCCTATGCCGATTTGTTTAAGGCGTACTGCTTTGATCGTGAGTTTAAGAAGCTGATTGACAGCGGACAGTTTATTTTTGCAGATCGTCATCTCGTTCTCAATAACGAGAAATACATATCGAGAGATCAGTCTGGGAATGCTACGCTGTCAGAATATGCTCTCTCGCACATGGATGAGTGCTGCGTCGTCTTCTCGAAGAGATATAGCTATCAATCGAAATATCAAGGGGCAAGGTATTACACGCAGTTTATGCGGAATGTCGCACCTGTTGAAAATCAGGTTGAATATTCCTTTGAACTTAATGCGCATAACAAGACACTTCTTGAGCAAATCAAGAACGCAAAGCGCCGGTCAGATGCCATGCGTAGATATCCTGGTTCCTTTGCTGAGACGCTGATAGCGCTGCAGAAGGAAAGGAAGCTTTCAAATAAGCAGCTGGCTGACCGTTCACTTGTGGGAGAAAAAACCATTCAGCGTTTGAGAAACGATGAAGAGTACCCGACTTCAGTTCAGACAGTTATTGCCTTGTGCGTAGGTCTGAAGCTGCCTTTGCCAGAGGCTGAGATGTTTCTCGGTAAAACAGACTTTAAATTAAATTCAATGAAGGGCGAGGGATACGTTTATCAATGCGTATTAGGAGCCTGTGCAGAGAATTCGATTTATGAAATAAATGAAATGCTCAAAGAAAACGGAATTACTCCTCTGGGGAGCGATCCCGATCTTCAGTAGAACGAGGAGGATTGATGTGAAATGAAGGGCTCAGAATGCAAACTCGTAAAATATATGGAGGGCTCTGATAAGCGCTTTGTCATCCCGGTGTATCAGAGAAATTATGACTGGAAGACAGAAAACTGCAAGCAGCTATACGATGACCTTGTAAAAATCATCAAGGGGCACTGGAAGAGTCACTTCTTTGGGAGCCTCGTTTCCGTTTACAATCCGGACGGCCACAATGAGGAGTTCCTGATTATCGACGGCCAGCAGCGTCTTACGACTGTATCGCTTTTATTTCTTGCCATGTATAACCTGATTGATAAGGGTGTCATTGTGCCGGAGACCGCTAATCTGAAGCAGCGGATTTTTGAGGAATACCTTGTGGATAAGTGGAAGCCGGAGGATACTCGTATCAAACTCAAACCGGTAAAGAATGACCAGACCGCCTTTGGAAAGCTGTTCTCTGATCCGACGGAGCATATCCGCGAGTCAAATCTGACCGTGAACTACGATTATTTCTATGACCGGATTCAGAAGCAGGAAATCACCATCGACCAGCTTTATGATGCGATTTGCTGTTTGGAGATTATAAATATCCGTCTGGATATGGATGACAATCCTCAGCTCATTTTTGAGAGTCTGAACTCAACCGGTCTTGACCTCAGCGAAGGTGATAAGATCAGGAACTTCATACTGATGGGCTTGCCTTCTAAGGAGCAGGAGGATTATTACGAGAAATACTGGAACAAGATCGAGGTTTGCACAAAATATGATGTAAGCGCCTTTATCCGGGATTACCTGAGTGTGAAGCAGCAGGCCATCCCGCAGCAGAAGAAGATCTACATCAATTTTAAGGACTTTGTGGAGCTTGGAAAAATTGAAACAGAACCACTCCTTGCTGAGATGCTGGCCTATGCAAAACGATACCAGATTCTCCTTGATGGTAATTCCGGCAGTGCTGCCCTTGACGCCTGCATTGACCGACTGAACCGTCTGGAGACGACGGTAACAAGACCGTACTTCCTCGAAGTGCTGCGCCTATATAATGAAAACAAACTGACTTTAACACAGGTCACGGAGATTTTCCTGACGACAGAGAACTATCTGTTCCGCAGGACGATGTGTGACCTGCCAACAAATGCTCTAAATAAAATCTTCCTCATGTTGCACCGTGAAATCGTCCGGTACGACGGCACCGAGGATGACTATGTCGAGAAGTTCAAGTATGCGCTTCTCTCAAAGAAGGAGCGTGCCCGTTTCCCGGATGATGTTGAGTTTAAGGTGGCATTTGAGGAACGTCCAGTTTATCTGATGAACAGCAAGAATAAGATTTACATCCTTGAACGCTTCGAGAATTTCGGCACTTCGGAGGATAAGGATGTATACCGCCACTGTGATGACGGTACTTATTCCATTGAGCACATCATGCCTCAGCACCTTACGCCGATTTGGCAGAAGGAACTGGGAAATGACTATGAACAGATACATGAAGTGTGGCTGCATCGTATGGCAAATCTTACACTGACGGCCTATAACTCGAAATACAGCAATAGCTCATTCGCTGAAAAGAAAACCATGCAGAATGGTTTTGATGATAGTGGTATCCGCATGAATACTTGGATTGCCAAGAAGGACAAGTGGACGCTGGCAGAACTGGAGGAACGCAGCGAATATCTCATGAGTCGGGCTCTTTCGATCTGGGCAGCACCTGTCACAGAATATAAACCGGAAGAAAGGCAGCTTGATACTTATACGCTTGAGGATGAGGGCGAGCTGACCGGGCGCCTGATTGCAAAGTTCACCTTTAAGAACACTGAACAGCCGGTAACGAGCTGGGTTGAGATGTTCCAGAAGGTTATTCAGATTCTGTATGCCGAGGACAAAGCCATCATTACAAAACTGGCTATGTCTGAAGAGGAGAATATTGCTCTTCACTTCAACACTAATCCGAATGCATTCACGAAGTCAGTGGAAATTGGTGACGGCATCTATGTGTGGACAAATACAAGCACTCAGAGCAAACTGTCTGTCTTAAGCCGTCTCTTCAAACTGTACGATGAAGATCCGGCAGACTTGGTATTTTATCTGCGCGATGAAAACGAGGCCAATGAGGATGAGCCGGGCAGCCGTTATGAGCTCCGGAGAAAATACTGGATATATGCGCTTCCGATTATCCAGAAGGTGCACGGCGAGGACGGCTCCTTCTCTAATGTTAATCCCTCAAGAGATAATTGGATCAATGGCTTCTTTGGTATAGGTGGCTTCTATCTTTGCTGCGTAGCAAACTTTGATGCGGCGCGGGCAGAGGTTGTGTTTGGCAGAGGCAATAAGCAAGAAAACAAGGATGCCTTTGATAGCCTGTACACACATAAAGTGGAAATAGAATCAGCGTTGGGCACAACACTCCAGTGGAACCGTGGTGACGATATCAAATTGTCCAAGGTTTTCATTCAGCTGAATAATGTCAGCATTGAAAATGAGACTGACTGGCTCCAGATGGCGAACTTCCACGCCGACTGGACGAAGAAGTTCTACGATGTGATTGTGCCGTTTATAAAGCAATGAAGAGGGAACACATGATGAAAATAGGAAGAAATGATCTGTGCTCTTGTGGAAGTGGAAAGAAATATAAGAATTGCTGTCTCCGAAAGGAAACAATGAGCATCCCTGACCGTATAAAACAAGCGGTTAAAGAGAGCGGATATAATGAAGATATCGGGAATGTGCTTGCAAATATGTATAGGTACATGGAGAGAAAGCAATGGTTGGGTGCCTGCCACGCTTCATGTGCTGCGTTATACGTTTGCCTGTCTGAGCTCGGATACAAACCTAAGCTATGTATAGGTGAGGTGCTTGGTCAAGGATTGTATTTTGATCATTCGTGGATTAGCCTTGATGATAAAATGATTGATCTTGCAATAAGCATGACACTGCTTGGAGGGGCACCGGCATCAGGAGCTATTATTCTTGGAAAAGATATCAAAACAGGACTGCCTCCTATACTGGATTATGGCGTTCCAGGAAGAGGCATCGAGGATCAGGCAAAGTTCGTGATGGGGCTCCCGTTCAACCAGTATATGGATAGTTTTCCGGATGAAAAAGGTGGTCTATGGGGCGTCGTGCGTGAAGTATTAAGTACTGATGTAAATATTTCGTCATTACGTGAAAAATATAAGGACACGAAGAGAGTTCTTATAAGACGTGAATGATGGTAATTATGTTGCATTTGAAGAAGGAGGCCTATTCGTCCGTGAGAAATGATATTAAAGCAATAGCTATGAGGTGCTTGAAGAGACTGGTGACCTAAAAACAAACTACTGGGATTAATATGACCACAGAGCCTATAAATTGTAACGAAGAGTTAAAACGCCTGGAATGCGCTGATTAGCGGAAAGTTTAAGCATTCTCAACAATTCGGTTATAATGGATGATGGAACAGATCCGGAGAGGGTTGCAATGATTCAAAGAGGAATAGAGCAGTTATCTTCTAAAGATATCACAACACAGATTGATTTGCTGCTGGATGATAAAAATAGTGGACTTATAGATAAGTCTTCAATCACCATGCTAAGAGCTTTCAGAGATGGAATGTTTATTGGAAATGGTACGCCAATACCTGTAAGTCGATATACCGGAGCTGAGAATCTAAATTAGAGTTTGAAAATGGAGTAATAATTATGAATAAGTATGAGATTGAGACAGCGATAATTGAAGAACTGAAGAACTTTATGCCATCAATAAAAAATGTGCCATTTGACAAGGGCCTTCCTTTAATGCAAAGAGAAGCATGGAGATTGGCAGATAAATATGACACAGATGGTGCGAATGTGATTAATATTATGATGAAAAGATTTGAGGAATTGAAGGATGAAAGCTAAAAAAGGTCTTGCACTTGTTATTGCGAATGAGGATTATTTACAGCAAAACAAGCTTCCAACTTGTAAAAAAGATGGAAACGATATGCAGAAAGTGTTAGAATATCTAAATTTTGATGTGATATCTGGAAGTGATTTAAAAAGAACATCTATGTATGATTTGATATCAAAATTTCTTGAGGCAGCAGAATTATATTCGACCATTTTAGTGTACTACACGGGACACGGTGTTCAAATAGATGGTGAAAATTATTTTGTTCCAATTGATTGTGAATATAAGAATTCAAAGGCTATTTTCACAGAGACTCAATTGGTAGGGATTAATGCTATAACAGATTTTATGACTGCTAATCCAAGTAAAACGAACATTATGATTTTGGATGCATGCAGGTCTAATCCAGGATTCTCAAAAGATGTTGTGGGCGATGGCCTGACAGAGGTGATGGCAGGCAATGGAACATTGATTGCCTTTGCAACAGCGCCGAATAAAGTTGCATTAGCTTCTCAGAATGAAGACGAAAACAGCTTTTATACTAAGGCTTTGTTAGATAATATCGTACGTCCGAACATTAAAATAGAAGATATGTTTAAGTCCGTTAGGAATGAAGTTGTATTATTATCTGACGGTGAACAAGTACCATGGGAAAATACTTCGTTAAATAAGGATTTTTACTTTAATATAATGTCTCAAGACGAAATTGATGAGCAGATATATCAAAGTATTCGAAATAATTATGCTGCTGAAACACTCGTGTTACTAAGCCACATGACCAATTATTCGATATCAGATTTACTGCGTATTCACACCAAACAAAAAAGTGAAAAACCGGGCGGAGTAAGTTTTAAACGGGAAGCAGAATTAGAACAGTATATTTTAGAGCAGACATTAGAATTAGGATTTGTTATGAATAATTATAGATGGTGCTATAAAGGTGTTCCCGTACATATGGGAGAATTTTTTCATAATCCCGATGTAAAATTAAGAAGTCTGTAGCACATAGAGAATAAAATAGCCCTCCCGGCATCATGGCCAGGAGGGATTCGTGCATCAATGGGACTTATGCATTCACATCGATGCTAACACCAGATTTCAATTCGACGGTGATGTGGTTATCCCAGATGGTGATCTGTTTAACCCAGCGTCGCACCAGCGATTCGTCAAATTCGGTGAGGTGGGTAGTCTGCTGTGCGATATAATCCTGCAGGTCATTGATTCGTTTTATCTGCTCGTCTCTTATATCATCGTCTCTTACATACTTCATGCTGCTGGCTGTCTTATCCTTCAAGTGGGCATTGCAAGCCCATGCGACATACTTGTAGATGGTGCAGGTATGAATCCTTCGCTTAAAGGTATCATCACATTTTCCGCAGATTAGCTTTTCTGAAAAAGCATATCGCTTTTGGTATTTGTCACTGCCTTTTTTGATACCTTTTTCAAGGGCACGCTGTGATACCAGCGCATTTGCTGCATCAAAGTCTGCGTGGCTAACAATTACTTCATGATGATCCGGCGTCATGTACTGATCAACCTCACCATAATTTGTGTGACGATTGAAGTTTTCATCCGTGTATGCTTTTTTGAAAGATGACATGCAGAGCGTTGAAGGTTTCTTCAAGAATGAATAGGTTATGGAGGAGGTTGCCTACACATGGTTTAACCGTTTCTCCGCACTGCGATTCATGGAGGTCAATGGTTAGATGAAGAACAGAATTGATTCAGATTTTCCTGTTTTCGCTTCTTTAGCTGATTCTGCGTATTCTTGATTTCTGAATTGACACCCTTTAAGGCTGTCTGAAGTTTTGTGGTATCACCGTCAATCTCGACCGTAATACCCTTGATTTTACTTCCCGCCATAGGCTCCTCCTTTCCTGAATTTGGGCATAAGAAAAGCACCTACCATTTCTGATAGATGCTTTCTGAATTGCTATTCTGTTTTTAAGTCTATTTTTTGAATAGTTCTGAGTGCGTACCAAGTCTGTAAAGCATGAGTACTAAAACGTTGTTCTGAATCTCATAAATGAGTAACCAGTCTGGTTCAATGTGACACTCACGCGTGCCCTTATAGTTGCCTGTAAGATCATGGTCTCTGTATTTTGCTTCCAGCGTACCGCCATTCGCCAGAATATCGATTACCTCAAACAGCTTATCAAGATTTTTATTTTGTTTTTTGGCAAGCTTCAAATCTTTTTTAAACTGATTGGTAAACTGAATGTCGTATTTCATACGTCGAGAGCTGCCTTAAGCGCATCCATACTGGAATAACGCGGAGCAGAAGGATCCTTCATCATTTTTCTGCCTTCCTCAATGGCAGCGGCTGTCGTATCATTCGGTACTTCCAGTTTTAATTCAAAAGGAATACCATGCTCACGGATAGCGGTTCTCAGGAACATATTTACAGCAGTTGTCATATTCAGACCAAGTTCATTGAAGATTTCCTCCGCCTGGTCCTTGATTGCCTTGTCTGTACGAATATTTAAATTAGTTGTTGCCATACAGAACACCTCCATTCAAGTACAGTATACTCAAATATGCACATAGTGTCAACACATTGTCATTATTAAAAACACATAAATTCTGCTAAAATGCATCGAAATCTCTCTGCGTAGCGATCCGCGCATAGCTCTTGGCTTCACATAGACCAGGTTTCTGCCGGAAGGTAGTGTGATAAAAAGCATGCCAATTTTGAAACACGATTTGCTAGGTTCTTGAATAAGCTGCTCATGGAGCTGATGACAAAATAAAAGAAGCAATTTAAAGTATAAGTGGTAAGAAGCAAACCTCCAAGACTCCGCAAGATTTGGAGGTTTGCTTCTGCCCATTTTTAGAGGAAAGGAATTTTCGAAATGAAAAATCTATGGTACAATATTTTAGAAGTTATCAACGGGATAAGTGGATCATAGAGAAAGAGCAGAACAAATCACATGTAGGTTAGTCAGATTTGTATCTCAAAAATAAATCTAATCTTTTTCTATGGCAGGTGCAAAGTGATGCATCATGCTTATTTTTGCAGGTACCGGCAGGGGACTGTTGCATCATTTTTGAACCCAGACTTAACGAATAAGCCATGGGATGTGCATTTTTATTGCGTACTCATGGCACTGCGAGAGTATTTGTCTGCTTACGATTTGCCCTGATTGTGGAGGAAAACTGAGAGGTGTTAATAAATGTTATTTATATGTTACCCCAAATGTTCAACCTGTCAAAAGGCTAAAAAATGGCTGGATGAGCATAATATAAAATATACTGAGCGCCATATTGTAGAGGTGAATCCTACTTATGACGAATTAAAGGAATGGTATGGGAAGAGTGGACTGACCCTTAAGAAGTTCTTTAATACTAGCGGGCTTCTTTATAAAGAAATGCAGCTTAAGGACAAGCTGCCTACAATGAGTGAAGAGGAACAGATTCAGTTACTTGCTACAAATGGAATGTTGGTAAAGCGTCCACTTGTTGTAAATGGAGATACTGTGCTTGTTGGCTTCAAGGAAGCAGAATGGGCTGAAAAATTGAATTGATAATTTTTGAGAATTCGTTTATGTATATGGAGGAAAGGAGCTGAGAATCTCATATGTCAGATTTGTTTGATTTATCGAACTTTGATAAATACAAAGAAGATAACTGCCGAGAAGTGAAAAAGGCAGAAGGTGGATTGCCTATAGCATTATGGGAGTCGTATTCCTCATTTGCCAATTCTAATGGTGGTGTTATTATTCTTGGCGTTGGAGAGCGGCAGGATGGAACTTGGTATACTACTGGACTTAAGAATGCGGATAAACTTAAGAGAAACTTTTGGAACACAATTCATGATACTAAGAAGGTAAGCATTAATTTGCTATCGGATAAAAATGTGGAGTCCTACGAGGTTAATGGCGATACCATTCTGGTTATTTATGTACCAAGAGCTAAACGTGATCAGAAGCCTGTTTATATTAATAACGATTTATTTGGTGGCTGCTATCGTAGAGATTGGGAAGGCGACTATCATTGCTCAAAGGCAGAAATTAAAGGTATGCTCCGTGATGCTGCGGATGAGACAGAGGATATGAAGATTGTAGAACAGTTTGATATTTCTGCAATTGATACAGAGTCCTTGAAGGGATTCAGAAATCATCATAAGAGCTATCGTCCAGAGCATGTATTTAATAATTTACCAGATGATGAGTATTTAGAGAGAATAGGTGCAGCAGGATTTGGTGAGGATGGTAAATTACATCCTACTACAGCTGGGTTGCTTATGTTCGGTGAAGAATATCATATCGTAAGAGAATTTCCAGAGTATTTCCTAGATTATAGAGAGATGCTGGACCCAACAATACGTTGGACAGATCGCTTGCAGTCTAGCTCCGGTGATTGGAGCGGTAATGTATTTGATTTCTTCTTTAGAGTAAATAGCAAAATTGCAAAGGATATTAAGAAGCCTTTTAAGCTTGAAGGTATTACGAGGGTGGATGATACTCCAGTTCATAAGGCAGTTCGAGAGGCTTTAGTTAATTGCTTGGTTAATACAGATTATTTCTTGCCTTGCGGTGTAGTGATTAAGAAGGAAGATGACAAGCTGGTTATCGAGAATCCTGGTAGCATCCGTACTGGTAAGAAACAGATGCTTCGTGGTGGTATTTCAGATCCTAGAAATAAAACTTTAATGAAGATGTTTAATATGATTGGGATTGGTGAAAGAGCCGGCAGTGGTATTCCAGATATTTATCAAGTTTGGGAGAATGAAGGTTGGCCAATGCCTGTGGTGGAAGAAAGTTATAATCCTGACAGGACTCGTTTATCGCTTGAATTTAAGAAACAAGCGAACAAAACAAGCGAACAAAACAAGCGAACAAAACAAGCGAACAAAA
>ERZ791815.178-NODE-178-length-67012-cov-111.927147_pt1 | contig 67012 bp, 53 predicted proteins | sample MGYA00510302_ERZ791815 | MGnify/ENA primary metagenome ERZ791815 (study PRJEB30046, sample SAMN00791995) | human gut metagenome | study: EMG produced TPA metagenomics assembly of the A metagenome-wide association study of gut microbiota in type 2... | reverse complement strand
TTTACGTTCCAACCTCTCTTATTCTCCTTTGGCTGCTTTAGAGCTTTATGTTAAACAATCTAACTCGCCGTTTTGCGCCCAGCAACTCATACTTTTTCAGAGAGGAAAACATAGAGTTGAGCACTTAAACACTTTATCCACAATAAAATAGAAAGATACAAAATGGCATAAGAAATCTCCCTCAGTTCCTCAGAACTCAGTTCCTCAGTTTTTCTCTGACCCTTCACTTTTATCTTTATTTAGAAGCTTATTATATATATAATATTATTATATATATAATAAAATATAATTACTTACAATTTGTAACCATCAAGTATACCCCCTAGAACAAAACTGAGGAACTGAGTTCTGAGGAACTGAGTCATTATCGCTGGTAAAAGGATACTGTTTCCGTTCTCCAGTTCTATCCTTCTCCTGATTCTATTGAGAACTTGCCCATTTTCTCAATTTTTATCAGAAAACTCTTGCAGGTATGAAAATAAAATCGTACCTTTGCGGTAGGGTTTTAAAAGACAGATAATTATGAAGCAGGTAGAAGAAAGATATATCAGTTTGCTGACCGATTTCGGTTTCAAGCGAATTTTCGGATCAGCTCCCAACAAGGATTTGCTGATCTGTTTCCTCAACAGCTTGTTCAACGGAAGACAGGTTGTTAAGGACGTGAAGTATCTGAATCCGGAGAACGTGGGCGATATCTATACCGACCGCAAGGCCATCTTCGACGTATATTGCGAAGGAGAAAACGGCGAGAAGTTTATCGTGGAAATGCAGAATGCATACCAGACATACTTCAAGGACCGTGCCCTGTTCTATTCCACTTTTCCGATTCGTGAGCAGGCTCCTAAGGGTAGTGAATGGGACTTCAAGCTCAACCATGTTTACACAATAGCTCTGCTCAACTTCAACATGAACGAGGAAGCCTTCAATAAGGAAGAAATCCGCCATCATGTGCAGTTGTGCGATACTGCCACGCACAAGATATTCTACGATAAACTGGAATTTATCTACGTGGAAATCGCCAAGTTCAACAAGTCGCTTGATGAGTTGGAAACGCTCTACGACAAGTGGCTCTATGCCCTGAAGAATCTCTATAAGCTTACTCAGCGTCCTAAGGCGTTATGCGACAAGGTCTTCGACCGCCTCTTCGAAGAAGCCGAGATTGCAAAATTCACTCCACAGGAGCAGCGGGAGTATGAAGCCAGCAAGATGGCATATCGTGATATCAAGAATTCGATTGATACCGCCAAAAGAGAAGGAAAAGAAGAGGGCCTGGCTGAAGGCAGGGAGAAGGGCCTGGCTGAAGGCATGGAAAAGGGCTTGGTAAAAGGCTTGGCTGAAGGCATGGAAAAGGGCATGAACAAGCGAAGCCTTGAGATTGCCAGAAAGATGCTGGCGAATGGTATGGATGCTGCCACGGTGATGGAAATAACAGGATTGTCGGAGAGCCAGTTACAGCAGCTGAAAGGATAAGAAACTGCCTGGAGAAACAAATGATCTCCGTGGCTGCATCTGTTGCAGATGAAGTTTCCTTGGACAGGTAGAATTGGATACCAGCATTATCCGGAATGCCGCATCATTTGCACTTACCCATACACCCTAAAACAGGGCGTATGGGTAGTATGTAGCTTTAGTTTACAGAACTTATGCGAAGCTTCTCTTAAGTACATAAAATGGATTAAACAAATATGTTAGGTTTGGTAAAATATGGGTATAGTTTGTTTGGTAGTATTTCTTGCGTTGGTAATCTTCTTAAAATTGAAGATGCCAATGTGGAAAGGTAAATATTCCGAAAGGTTGGTGCATAAGAAAATGTTGCAGCTGTCAGACGAATACACAATATTCAACAATTTGTTGTTTGAGAGTAATGGACGCTCAACTCAAATTGACCATATTGTAGTGTCACCTTATGGGGTATTCGTCATTGAGACAAAGGGTTATAAAGGTTGGATATTAGGTGGAGAGAATTCTGAATATTGGACTCAGGTCATCTACAAAAGTAAACACCAATTTTATAATCCGATAAAGCAGAATGAGGGGCATGTAAGATTTCTTCGCCATTTGTTTAAATGTCCTGTTGATTTCCCTTTTATTTCGATTGTTGTATTTAATAATTCTGCAGAGTTGAAAGTTCATGTCAATAACCATATAGTTGTAAACAGATGCAACTTGAATTGGGCAATATCTCAATATCAAGACATTATTCTAAATGCTACACAAATTGATTGGATTATGAATTCTATTCAACGGTATTACACAATAGCAAATAAGGAAGAAATAAGACAGCACAAGCAGAATGTTAAAGATAGGCAATATAGAGCAAAGAACTTAATAAGGCAAGGTGTTTGCCCACAATGTGGTGGTCAGTTAGTTTTACGCAATGGAAGATATGGCTCTTTTTATGGGTGTTCGAACTTTCCTAAATGCAAGTTTACACTAAATTAATGAGTGGGTAGTATATTAAGTTACACCCTCTTATGCTGTATCCGAGTCTTTGGTTATCGCCAAAGTGGGTAAGGATTCTATCAAGATTGCGATGAAATAAGGATTGTGCAGAGCGATGCACCTACCGTAAAATTATAAAAGTAAGGGGAAGAAGGCGAGTAACGTAAATTGCTCACTTTTTTTCCCTTTTTTGTAAATAATTCTGAGAAATAAAGTGCTTTAAAACTTTTTTTAGGAGCAATAGCTCCTAATTGTTTTGCCTGACATAAAAATATAAATTACCTTCGTAGAAATTTTTAAAAATAAAATCAACATGAAGGTAAATACGGATACTGGAATAATATCTGCACAGGGGTACATGGAAGAGGAGCTCAGTAACGAACTAAGGCCCCTCGTAAAATCTATGTTGCAGAAAGATATAGTAACCCGCAAGCAACTTAAAAAGGAATTTCATATCGATTATAAAACCGTCAGAAAACTTGTTATTGACGGGGTAAAGATTTCTATGGGTTCCATATTGAAGTTCAATTATGCTATTGCTTATTATCTGAATGAAGAGCTGAATAAACAGAAGAGCAAGGCAAATAAGGAAAAAGTTGATGAGGTTTCTGTAAGTGAGGTTGAAAAACTTGATAAAGGGTATAGAAAACTTTATGGTATACAAGCTACTATAGTTGATGAACTAATCGCCAAAGGAGTAGATTTGAGAACGCTGAAGCTTTGATAAACAAATAACAACTATAATATTTAGCCGTACATGAGTATTTGTGTGGCTATCATGAAGAAACAAATAACAATATTAACTTTTAAACAAATAAAAATGAAAAATTCAACATGAAATCGGGGGAGACATTCCTCATACTGCTCTGCAGCTCAATGTCTCCGAAGTAAGGATTCACTCTGGAAAACTTTCAGGGGCCACCTCTTCTTCCAAGATTGAGGAAGTAAATTTAGTCTATCTTAAAAGGTGAAGATATATGACTAAAATATTTTACGGATTGCCGATCTGTCTAGTGCAGACTGGACCGGTTAACATCGAAGTTGTTATTAACGTAGAATTCAGTGGCAACAGCAAATTGGTCATTGACTCTGCTAGTTTCAAACAGTTAATGAATATGGAAGATGAGTATTAGAATAGGTAAAATCGTCTTCCGTGATCAATCCAGAATGATTGTTGGTAGAGATGATGATCAGAAAAGAGAGCATGAAGAGAGTGAAGAGGAAGAGCCTGGAACGGGGTCTGCAGGAGCGAGAGACAGAGCTCCTACGGTCGACTTGGAAGTGGTGAATGACCAATCTAAACCTGAAAAGGATGAAGAATATACACCATCTTGTTTCCTATTGGAAGGCAGGGTTGTTCCTGTTGAACTTTGCAATGCCAGAGCAACAAAGATATTCCGACTACTTAGAGACGCTCAAATCCTGAATGATGATTTCAAGCCCGTCAACAAGATGCCGTGGTGGAAAAGAGGGGAACTTGCCGATATACTGGCAACGGAACTGAACATCCAGCACACCTGGAAAGTGTTTGGCATTTTCTGGGATATGGATGCAGAAAGTTTGAGAGGTGGATTCAATAAAGCTAAGGATCATGCTTATAAATATGATTTTGATGAGGAAATCATGGATATTTTGAGATAATTTACCCCCGGAATTCAGAACCGATATGGTCTGAGTTTCGGGGGCTTTTCATAGAAGTATGCTCACTGCAATGCAACTATGGAACAAAAGGACAGTTAGCCTTGCTCCAGCAGTTTTTTACGTTCAAATATCATATTAGAGTACTATTTTTGATACTGGTATCATATTTTACACCGCAAAGATACAGAAAAAATGAAATTTGAATAAAAAAGATAGAAAAAATCGAATTTCCGCACTTTTTTAACATGTGATATTGGGTGTTTCCGCAGTTCTTGTTTTAGCGTATTATGCTGTTTCCGCAGTTTCCAGTAGTTATGCATTTTGAGATAATTTTTGGTACGATGTGGTACGACCGTACCTGATAGTACCATAGCAGTGTCGCAAAAACGCCGTACATTTGCCCCCGGAATTCAGAACCGATATGGTCTGGGTTTCGGGGGCTTTTGTGTATAGGCACATCAACCGTTGTGGGAGCGCCCAACTGTTTAAAAAGGAATTTATAAGATGAAAGCAATGAAACCTTTTTATTTTGCTCATCCGCAGTACGGAAAACTGAGGGTGGTGGTGATTGGAGGGAAAATCTATTACTGCCTGATGGACGTGAAGAACATCTTCAAGAAGTCGGTACAGAAACTCTATGAGACGATTGCTGACTCGGAGGGGGAACTGAAAAATCTGAACATCGTAATGATGAAGAATATGAAAATCAAGTATAACCTCTTCTTCGAGAACCAGGAAATGGGGAAGGAAGAAGCGGAGGCTGAGAACGTGAATGCGGATATCAACTTCTGCGATGAACAGCTGGTGAAGGACCTCGTAGACAGGCGTGTTGCTGCCGAGAAGATTGCGGCAAAATGGGTAATAGGGTTCGTCAAGAGCAGACTGAATGATGCCGAGAATGCTTCGCTCTTCGAGGCGAACGGGGTTCAGGAGATTTCTGATAACTCGCTGATTCTGCCTATCAATGTAAGTTATGGCTCAGGGTATATCATGATTAACAGCGAAGTGTTCGATTAATAAAAAGATGGAGGTAAAATGGAGATAGTACATGTAGTGGCAATCAATCCTTATCGTAAGGGTAATAAAGGGAAAGTGTTTTCCTATCGCATGGATACTTATGATAAGGTGATTGAATCGGCTGCCGTTAAAAAGATGATTCAGCAGATTCGGGGTGAATTGCCGATTGACGGAGTGGATTTGAACGATGCGCAGGCGGTGAAGAAGGCGCAGGAGAGGCTGAAGAGCGAGCTGCCTTTCTTCTGCCCGCACTACGGCATGTTCAAGAATAATGTGCGCAGACAGGAAAATGCCTTGCCGGAAAGCTTTCTCTTCCAGACGATTATCGATGTGGATGATAAGGAGTATGTGGAAAAGGCGATTGAGAAGGCGCGCGAGCTGAACTGCTCTTCGGGGATATGGAACGGCTCGTTGCTGCATCTCTGTTATAGCGCTCGCAAGAAGCTGCATATCGGGATTAGAATGCCGATTGGGATGACCATCGAGGAGACGCAGAAGGCGTATTGTGAGGCACTGGGCGTGCCTTATGATGAGAGCTGCATCACACCTGAAAGAATGATTTTCCTGACGGATAAGGACTCGGAAATCTACCGGTCTAAAATGTGGTGCGCAGTGCTGCCGGAGAGCGAGATACAGGCTCGAAGACAAGCGTTCCTTAATCGTGGGCTTACCGTGGACGGCAAGATAGTTAATAGTTTACAGTTTACAGTTAATAGCAATAGTAATGACAAAGTTCAAAACAATAGACTTTCGGGCAATCGTGGCGATTATGCTGCTCCTGCTGGCACTGCTGTTCAGCCTGCCCAATCTGGTAATAGCAATCATGCTGATGATTCTCATCTCGGGAATCCTGGAGGCAATTATGGCACTGGTGAACTGGGAGAGGCCAGTGAGAAAAATCTGATAGCCTTTGATCTGTTCGTTCAGTCGGCAGGGCTTGAGGGGATGGCGATTGATACCATCGGGTCTCGGCACTCTTCGCTGCTCGCCATCATGAGTGCCGGCGCTTCGAGGGTGATGAGCGAGGAGGAACTGGTGAAGGTGGTGAGGACGAAAATGCCAAGCTACTATCAGGAGGATGACTGCCATCAGCTGATACATGATTTTTATGCGAAATATGGTGACAGTTCGAAACCTTTCTCACGTGATGTTATCCGCATCAATGCTACTGCCGAACAGGCCAGCCGGCAAGTTAATAGTTTACAGTTAACAGTTAATAGCCCTAACGCAAATCATGCAGTTCAAAGTTCATATCTCCAAGTTCAAAGTAGCGAGGAGGATTATCCGGAACCGCCAGCGATGCCGGAGAAACTGCCGAAGCTGGTGGAACTGCTGATATCTCGGACACCGGAGATTTATAAGCCGGCTGTGGCGCACGCTATCTTTCCTCCGCTCGCTACGCATCTCTGGCAGACGAGCTTCCGGTATATTGATAATGTAGTGCATGAGGCTACATTGTCTACGTGCTTGCTTGCCGGTACGGGCGCAGGTAAATCGTCTGTGGATAAGCCGATTAGATATATTATGGAGGATATCCGAAAGCGGGATGCGGAGAATCTGAAACGTGAGAAGGAATGGAAGGAGGAGGTGACGCGCAAGGGTGCCAACAAGGATAAGCGTAAACGACCGGATAATCTCGTTATCCAGGAGATTGATGCCGATATGACCAGTCCGGCATTCGTGATGAGAACCGCTGAGGCGCAGGGGCGTTTCCTCTATACTTCGCTTAACGAGCTGGACCAGTTTGATGCACTCCGGGGTAGCGGCAACCAGCAGTTCCGCATCATGTGTCTCGCCTTCGACCCATTCAACCTCTTTGGGCAACAGCGCGTTGGTGTTCAAAGTGTGACAGAAAGGGTAACGATCAGGTTCAACTGGAATGCATCTACCACTATCCAGAAGGGACAGCGTTATTTCTCAAAAGTTTTGACAGACGGTCCGATAAGCCGTATCAATTTCTGTACCATTCCGGAGCGTGAAATCGGTGACGAAATGCCTGTTTACGGCGATTACGATGATGCTTACCGTGAGTCGCTGAAGCCTTATATCGAGAATCTGAATAACGCCAGGGGACTGATTGACTGTCCTGAGGCATTCCAGCTTGCCCTCAAACTGAAGGATGAGAATGCGGAGTTTTCCCGATTGTCTCAGGACAGGGTTTACGAGAATCTTTCTTTCCGTGCCAACGTCATCGCCTACCTGAAGGCGTGTGTGCTGTATGTGGCGAACGGTTGCAAATGGGAACCGGAGATTGACGAGTTCATCCGCTGGAGCGAGCGTTACGACCTCTACTGCAAGATGCGATTCTTCGGTGATGCCATTAAGAGGGCGAATGATACAGGCGAGAAGTCGAGCAAGCGAGGACCTTCCAACATGCTGATGCAGTTGCCGGATGAGTTTACTTACCAGCAGGTGATAGACTTGCGTGTAGCACGAGGTATGGATAAGAAGGGAACTTCAAGAATGTTAGGTAACTGGAAGGAGCGTCATTACATCAAGGTTAAGGATAGTAACTCGGTTCCTCAGAAATTCAGTTCCTCAGTTTTTATTAAGCTTAAATTCCGAAAAGGAGAACAGTAGTATTATGGAAATAGTAGTAAAAAGAATAGCAAAAAAGAAGACTTATACGATAGGTCATCTTTATATCCTGAGCGATAAGGACGTGAAGCGTACCTGGCGTTCGGGGGTAAAAATAGGCGACAAGCGTATCTTTGAGCACAGCTTCGATAAGGCGAAGTTGGACAAGGAGCATTACTTCTGTGATACCCTGGAGCCTACGTGGAGAAACCTCCTGAGTGTCGAACTGAAACCGGAAGAGGAGGATGGACGGTACAGTAGGGTATCGGGTAAGAAAGCCCGCAAGATACCGGGGCATACGGCGATACCGGAGGGCTCGTATCCTGTTGTTATCTCGAAATCGCCAAGGTTCAAGAAGTGGCTTCCGCTGGTGCAGGGTGTTCCTGATTTTGAGGGCATCCGCATTCATGCCGGTAATTATCCCGATGATACGCAGGGCTGCATTCTGGTAGGTGAAAATAAATTACAGGGCGCCGTCTTTAATTCCCGCATCTGGTTGCACAGGCTCATGAATGCCATTACCGCAGCGAGAGAACGGGAGGAGAGCGTTTGGATTACGATTTTGTAATGTTGAATGTTGAGTGTTGAATGTTGAGTGTTGAATGTTGAGTGTTGAATGTTGAATTTTTAGTGATTAATTTTTAAAAACAAATTATTATGGTAAAGTCAGTTAATACAAATAAAGTAGAAATGAATAAGAAGGTAGCAGCTGCTGTCGTATTTGAAAACCCTGAATTCGGTAAGATTCGTACCTTGACCGATGAGAACGGAGAACCTTTGTTCTGTGCAAAGGATCTCTGTGATGTGCTGGGGTATAAGAACCAGCGTGATGCCATCCAGCGACATGTTGATGACCCTTGTGTCGTGAAACACGACGTATGGGTAGTGACTGGCAAGAAGAAGGATGGAACTGCAGCAAATCGCTGGTGTCAGATGATCTTCGTCAACGAGAGCGGTTTCTATGCTTTGGTGCTCGGCTCTAAGCTTCCTACTGCCGTGAAGTTCAAGAACTGGGTTACGGCTGATGTGCTGCCACAGATTCGCAAGACGGGTGGTTATATCCCGGTGCAGCAGGGAGAGAGCGATGAGGAGACAATCCGACATGCAGAAGAAATCCTCCGTGCTACGCTCAAGGAGAAGGAGAATCTGCTGAAGAAACAGCGTCTGCAGATTGAGCAGCAGAAGAAACTTATCGGCGAACAGGATACAGAAATCCGCCGCTTGAATGATGTGGTGGATGAGCAAGTGGTTCGCAACGCCAAGAATGGTGAGAACATCATCCAGTTGGAGAATCAGGTGGGTAATCTTTTGCCGAAAGCGCTCTATAGCGATAACGTGCTCGATTCCGTTTCCTGCTTCACCACGACGCAGATTGCGAAGGAACTCGGTATCACTGCCCAGGAACTGAACCGCTCGCTCTGCGCCCTGCATATCCAGTATTACCAGAGCGGCCAGTATCTCCTCTATGCTGATTACGCCCACATGGGCTTGGCAAAGAGCCGCACCCGCTACAGCGCCTTCCTCGACCCGAAAAGCGATGGCAGACAGGAGAAGATGGGCAGAGCCTACACCCATACCTATCTCGTATGGACCGAGCGAGGACGAAAGTTCATCCATGACCTTGCTCACAGATACTGGGAACTGAGTGAAGTTTATAGTTTATAGTTAATAGTTAATAGTTAATAGTTAATAGCCCCTGGTGTTTTTGCATCAGGGGCTTTTAACTTTATGGGGACCAGCGATGGAATCGCTGGGGACGGGGGCGCGAAGGGGGTAAGGCTCTTTTTACCTTTTTACCTTTTTACTTTTTTACCTTTAAAAGCCTTTTTACTTTTTGGAAAGCGTGTGGGGTATATTATCTCAAAACATACTTTCCGGCTGGTGTCTTGCTGAACTTCACCTGATAGGCTTCAGAGACAATCTGCAGCGCCTCGGTGAGGCTGTTGTTCGGCAAGGTTCCTGTGAAAGGTTCGATGGTATCCATTTCCACAGCAATCTCTACTCCGTAATTCTTCTCCAGGCTTCTGATGACTCTGCCCAGCGATGCATCACGGAATACCAGCTGCTTCTTCTGCCATGCACAGGCATCCTCGATATGCGATGTTTCGCGGATATCCATCTTTCCAGTCTGTTTGTTCACCACTACGATTTCGTTTGGCTTCATCGTATAGGTACTGCCGTTGGCAAGGGAAGTGAGCATCACGCTACCGTTGAGCAGCGCAACTTCTGCTGTCTGTTCTTTCTTTCTGTTGATGACGTTAAACTCAGTGCCCAATACCTTGATTTCCATTCCCTGCATGTGGATGATGAATGGATGTCGGGCGTCTTTGGCTACCTTGTAGTGAGCCTCGCCTTCAAATTCAATCTCGCGATTGTCCTTGCAGAAATCCTGTGGTGCATACTTGATGCTGGAGAGTGAATTGAGTGCTACCACACTCTTGTCGGGCAGGGTGATGCTCACCTGTTCGCCTTCCTGGGTGGTGATTTCTGTCAGCGGAATCGCGGCATATTGCCTGTTTTCCTTATACATCATTCCCATAATCACCATGCAGATAGGCAGGGCAATAGCTGCCGCTATCTGGGTCCACTTGAGGACGCGCTTCAGGGTGAATTGCTTACGGGTTCCTATCTGTTCATGAATTTCGGCCTTGATACGTGCCAAATCTTCGTCAGAGATACCGCTATCCGGGATGATGCCGTGCAGCCATTCCTCTTCCATGGCTGCTGCTAATTCTTCATCTGAACAGTTGTTGATCCGTTCCTTCAGATTAGCTAAGTCTGTACTATTCTTGATGTCGTCTAACATAAAACAATCCTTTTTTAGGTTATACATGGTTCGGTAGAGAATGTACCGTTAAATTATACTAAAAACAAGAGCCACATCAGGTTGGTGCGGTTGCTGATAAGCTGTCGGAGCTGCTTCAAACCCATCGACAACTGGTTCTTAACGGTCTGTTCACTATAGTTGAGTTTCTCGGCAATCTCCTGATTGTTGAGCATCTCCAACTTGGAGAGTCGGATGATTTCCTGCTGTGTCTTGGGCAGCTTGGCAAGCATCAGGTTGAGCTGTCTGACGAAATCATCATACTCCAGCTGACTGTCTGCAGTGGTGCTGTTGTGATGGTCAAGATAGTCCATGTAGTCTTCATACACGGGCGAATTGATGACCTTCCTGTAAGCGTTGATGAGGTAATGCTTGGCTCTGAGGAAGAGCAGCGGCTTTACGCTGTCTGCCTCTTCCAGCGTGCTTCGGTTGTTCCAAAGCCATACGAAGGTATCTTCCATGATTTCTTCGGCATTCTCCTTCGACTTGGTATATTTCAGGCAAAAGGCAAAGAGTCTGCGGGCATATAGCCCGTAGATTTCATCGAATGCCTTCATAGATCCTTTTTTGAGTTGAAGGATAAGTTCTGTTTCTGTCTTTTTAAACATGATAACTATTCACTAAAATCCATCTAAATCATATTCTTCGCTGTCCAAATCCAGACTGTCGTCGTTGTCGATAGTTGTATTTGGTGCTTTTTCTTCCTTTATATCCGCATCGGTTCCCTGGGTTCCGGTTGTTCCGTTTTCGGATGTTCCGGTAGTTCCGTTACTGAAAGTTCCGGTTGTTCCGGTTTCTATTTCACCGGTTGTTCCGCTTTCGGCAGTTCCTGTTTCTTCTTCATTTTCTTCTGTATCATCCGTCTTTTCCTGCTGGATGATTTCCTCCGGTTCTTCAAGCAGTGGGTCCTTGCTGATTTTCAGCGGTGCCAGATGCTGGGTATAGAAGAGGGTATAATCGTCGTAGCTCAGACTGGTGCCCAGCAGCAGGAGGTTTGGTTCGCTGATTACGATGCCTCGGGCTCCCTTTGAGAGGAGCTGGGTGATAGCCTGATGCTGGTAGATGTCGTTGGCATACTGGCGTGCTTCATCGTAATTGCGGAATCCCTTTACCTGCATGCGGTGCAGACCATTCTGCTCATCGATGACGAGGTCGAAATTACGCACGAGATAGGAGGTGAAATTATATTTCGCCATCTCGAAGAGCAACTGGTTCTCGTTTACAGAATCGGGTACGTAGGCGAGCATGAAGACGAACGGCTCGTTGCGCTCAATGCTGAATACCTTTGCTTTGGATTTGACATCATCATTGAGTACGGCGTTGCGGCGCGACCATACATTGCTCAGGTCGAATGTGCCGCCCTTGAGCTGTCTGCCGGCTTTCACTCCGTTGAGAATCATTCCTGCCATCTCGCTGAGTCGGCTGTTCGGATATTTCTCTACCACCTGCTGCATATCATCGAGACATGCCTGGATATTACCCTCGTGGAGCTGGGTGAGTCCGCCGATAAAGAGGAACTTGTCGCGGTTGGCTCCTTCAGGATAGCGCTTGTCAGAGATAGCCCTGTTGTGTACCACCTTATTATATAGGTTAGCCTTGAAGGCATCGTAGGTGGCAGCATAGAGCGAATCTTCGAGATGAATGCCCATCTTCGCATCTTCCTCATAATAAGGAGAGGTGAGCAGGGCGGTCCATTGACTCTCCGGATAATTCGCTTTCAACAGGTCGAGATAGCGGCTGGCGATGGCTGGCTGCTTCCTGATGTTGTAGAGCAGGTAGAGGTGATAGTAGGCATCATCGAGATGTTCGTATGCAGCGTTCTTCTTCACCAGTCGCTGCAGCATGTGTTCGCTTTCGTCCAGATCATTGAGTTTGTCTTTCAGAATGATGCCGGCATGCAGCAGGCCGTCGTCCAGAATCTGGTTGCTTTCTGCCATCTTCTCTTCGGTGAGCGGAATCTGAGCGAGATAGTAGGCACGCTGATGCGGATCTTCTTCTGCACTCAGGTTCTTCTCTTTCTCCTTCTCAAGGTCTTTCTTCTGTGCCTCGTTGAGGAGCGAATCGCGCTGTTCGTCGGTCATTTCTTCTACACCTTTGGCATCGGCCACTACGGTCTGGTTGCTCCGTCGCCAGTTGTCTATGTTCTTTCTCTTACCCCAGAGGCGCTCAAACTGCTGTTTGCCTTGGGCTACGGCAGATTGGGAGTAGAAATACCAGTTATTGCTGTTGCCGAAACCGCCGTTGCCCATGGCTCCGTTTCCGAAGCCGGATGAGGCATTGCTGTTCCTCTGATTCCTGTTATTTCTGCTGTTATTATTGCCGTTGTTTCTGCCGAAGTCAGAGTTGTCTTGTTTTTCTGCCAATTCCTGGTCGGCAAGTCTTCTCTTTTCTTCCTTTTCCTGTTTTTTCAGGGCATCTATCACCTTGTCAATGGCGACATTCCGTTCTGTTTCGCTCATGCGGGCAAGCGATTGCAGGGAGTCCTGCAGATGGATGGCGTCAGTATAAGGCACCAGTTCATCGAGAACCTTCGAGCGGTCGGAGAGCTGTTTGTAGTCTTTGCGGTCCTGGTCTAGGAGTCCGATGGCTGCATCATAGCATCGCTTGGCATCCCCATATCGGTGGCATTGCCAGTATACATTGCCCAGATGCAGCAGCAATACACCTTTCTCAACTCCGTTTCGGCTTGATTTCGCAGCACCTTTTTCGTATGCAGCAATAGCCTGAAGGGTATCGCCTTGGTTGAGATGTATGTTGCCGATGGCATAATAAACCTGGTCGAGATATTCCTTGTTCTTGTCGCTCGCAGCCATTCGCTTCAATTTGGATACCATCTTCCGGGAGTTGTTGGTTGCCAGTACCTCGGTCATGGAGATGCGGGCATTGAACTCCAGTTCGTAAGGCGGATTGAGGCGGATGACATGCTTGAAGGCACGATAGGCATTCTGGGCATGTCCCTGTTGTGCTTCTACCTGTCCCATCAGATACCAGAGGCGGGCTTTCTGCTTGCGTCGCATCTCATAGCCGATGGCTTTGCGGAGATACGGAACGGCCTCCTGATAGCGTCCGGTCTTCAGATAGTAGAGGGCATAGGTCTTGTCCCATTCCTTCTGGGCACGCCAGTGGATGGAATCGCGCTCGATATTACGGATTACATCTTCGGCATCGTATATCCATCCTGATTCGAGATAACTCTTGGCGAGCCAGGCACGTGCCTTGCCGTAAATGCCGGGTTGGGTAGCGTAGAGACGGCTCATATAGGCGAATGTAGCTGCTGCCGACTGGAAATCGCCTTCAAAAAACTGGGAACGGCCCATCAGCATCCATGCCTTCCAGAGGAACGGATTATATTCACGGCGATGCAGCCATTCCAGGTCTTTGGCAGTCTTGCGGCGTTTCTTGTCCCATACCGGGCGGCGCTTGATGCTATGCTGGTGAATGGCTTTCTCGCATTTCTCGATGGCGCGGTCGTAGTTCGACTTGCCCAGTTCGCGGCTGTTCTTGTTGCCCACCGTATAATAAGGAATCATTTCAGAGTAATTGTCCTTATTTCCGTTTTCCTTTTCGAGCGAGCCTTCGATATAGGCTACGGTACCATTATAATAGGTGTTGTATCGGGCGTTGAAGGCATGCCACCATCTGCTCTTCGCCGTATTCTTCTGCGTAGAGCATCCTGCTATGGTCATTGCGAAGGCAAGGATAACCATAGCTGGCAAGAGGTTTCTGAATGGGAAATGCTTCAACATAAGTTTCTTCTTTATTTAAAATTATACTTTCAGAGCGTGTGAAAGCCTTAGTGCTTTCTGGCTGCCAGTATCCTTGCTGCTGCAAACAGGATGATGCTGACGAAGATGATGGTTGCACCTGATGGCACATTGAGCAGATAACTGGCATAGAGGCCCACGATGCAGTCGATGCAGCCTATCACGATGCTGGCTCCTATCATGCGCTTGTAGCTGTAGGTGAAGAGGTTGGCAGTCATCTGTGGTATGGTGAGCAGACTGATGGCAAGTACGATGCCCACCATCTTGATGGTTGCCACGATGGTCATGGCGATGAGCGTCATCATCATATATTCTATCGCAGTAACCGGCAGATGTTGCGATTTGGCAAAGGTGCTGTCGAATGCGATGGTCTGGATAGGACGCAACAGAAAGGTGAACAGCAATGCTACAAACAGGGTAAGACCTGCCAGAAGCCAGAGGTCTGTGCTGTCGATGGCAAGTATACTTCCGAAGAGGAAAGAGGGCAGGTCGGGCATGAATCCCGGAGTAAGGAAGCAGCAGATGATGCCCACGCTCATGCCCAGGGTCCAGAACATGGCGATGGCTGAGTCTTTGCGCACATCTTTCTTCCGTGATACCCATTGCACGCCGAAGGCACTCAAAATGGCGAATACCATGGCAGAGAGTATGGGGTTGATGCCTGCAAATACGCCGATACCGATGCCGCCAAAAGAGGCATGCGTAATGCCACCGCTGATGAAAACCAGCCGGCGTGTGACGATGTAGGTGCCTACAAAGCCACACAGGATACTTGCCAGTAGGGCGCCAATCAGCGCGTTCTGAAAAAATGTATATTGCAGTATATCCATGTCTTTACTTTGAACTTTGAACTTTGAACTTTAAACTTTGCGCATTGCGTATTGCATGTTTAACTTAAAAAACTGATGACTTCGTCCTTAATCTGGTTAGGCAGGTTGATGCCTCTCAGTATCAGACTTCGGTTCCATCCCGCCACTTCGTCTGGCTGCATCGTATAGAGCACTTCCGAGAATTCCTCTACCTCATCATCGGTATAGTCGTCGGCAGCTCTTCCTGCAAACCGGTCTAGTTCCTCGTCATCGTAGTATTCTATTTCCTTGGTGGCGGCTTCCATCATGCATTCCTGTTCGCATTTGGAGTTCTCTCCGTTGCAGGTATTGCACGAAACTCCTTCCTGCAAAGGCTCTTCATCCTCCCCCTTGCGATGAGAGATGATGCCGAAAATGGCGCTTATCAAGCCTAGGACCACCAGGGCCAAAATCAGGTACAACATTTACTTTGAACTTTGAATATTGAACTTTGAACTTTATGATTAGTAAAGCTGTTGAATTCTTCACTCTTCACTCTTCACTCTTCACTTATTTCAAATCCCACCTTTTTGAGGTCTTCCCAATAATGAGGATAGGATTTGCTCACCACCTCAGGATTGTTGATTTCAATCTGAGGGAACTTGAAGGCAAGAGGGGCGAAGGCAAGTGCCATGCGATGATCCTCGTAGGTGTCGATAGGCTCGAAACTAGGCTCGCAGGTCTCGCCATCCCAAATCAGCGTGTTATCGTTCTCGTCATAAATCACGTAACCCACCTTCTTCAGCTCCTTCTTCAATGCCTCGATGCGGTCGGTCTCCTTGATCTTGAGACTGGCAAGACCGGTGAATTTAAACTTTACGTCCAGGGCACAGCAGGCTACAACGATAGTTTGTGCAAGGTCTGGAGAACCGCTGAAATCGTAGTCGAAACGAGGCAAGAGACAGCGCTGGACTTTCAACTTGACAGGAGAAAGAACATCTCGGTTCTCAAATTCTGATTTCACGCCCAGCAGACTGAAGATGTATTTCACGACAGAATCGCCCTGCTTGGAACTGTCGAACAAGCCTTCGAGTCTTACCTCAGAATCAGGGTTTCCGTTCAGCGCCATCATTTCATACCAGTAAGAAGAAGCGCTCCAGTCATTCTCGATGGTGTAGTCGGCTACGCAGCTGTAAGGTTGTGGCTTAACGGTGATGGTATCCACATCGGTCCATTCTGCGCTGGCTCCAAAGTTCTGCATCGTCCATAGTGTGAGGTCGATGTAAGGACGGGATGCTATCTCGCCCGTCAGTTTCAGTTCCAGACCGTTTTTCAGGATAGGACCAATCATCAGCAGTGCCGAGATATACTGCGAACTGATGTTTCCCACCACTTCGAGATGTCCGCCTTCCAATGGCTTACCAACGATGTGGAGTGGAGGATAGCCCTCTTTCTTTTCATACTGTATATCAGCTCCGAGGTAGCGCAGGGCATCTACCAGAATAGCAATAGGGCGGTTCTGCATGCGCTCGGTACCTGTGATGGTATGCTCGCCCGGTGTAGCAGAAAGATAAGCGGTCATAAAGCGCATGGCGGTACCGGCAGCCTTGATGTTGATGACATCAGGCATATCGCGCAGTGCCGCAATGATGACTTCTGTATCATCGCAATCGCTCAGGTTGCGGGGCTGCAACTTGCATCCCGCCATGGCATTGATTACCAATGCACGGTTGCTGATACTCTTGGAAGCTGGCAAGTTGATACTTGCATTGAGTTGGCGTGGAGCCTTGATTGTATATTTCATTTTCTTCTTGTTTCTATTTCTTTTAATACTCTTTTTTCTGATTTTGCTATTTCTCAGCCTTCAGTATCCGGATGTCCTTGATGCTGACAGCCTTTTCCTTGGCATATCGGATAGGGAGGTCATCTTCTGTTTCCGGCATCTCATCCCATGCACGGGTTCTCGGACGAATCTTCTTCGGACCCGGTATCAGGGGCGAATAATACAGAACCTGGCGGATGCGGTTTGCCTGTTCTGGGGTGAAGCGCATGCTATAACAGTAGAAGTAGTCCATCAGATTGTCTGACTGCCATTCTTCACCCTTGCTGTTGGTGCGTTTGGCCACATCTCTCAAGGTGAGAGAATCCTTCTTTATGGCTAGTCTCACCCATTTGCCGTATGCTATTCGGTTGTAGCTAGGTGTATCATCGCAATAGTCAGAGTCGTCATCATCATTGGCAGCCTCTGATTTGTCTTTCACTGTCTTTTCTGAGAAACTGTGGAAGAGACCCAGATAATGTCCCAATTCGTGAGCTAGCGTAGCATTCGGATCCGCTGTGTTGGATTTATACCCCTTGTTATACTTGTCTTCTGTATACCGGGTTCCTTCATTTTCCCTTCCTACATAGATAGAATTAAGCGAAACGCAATATGGAAATTTGCCCGGTTTGCTCAGCGGATAGTTCTTGCCATTGCTCAAACCTTCAATCTGTGGATAGCCGCCAACCTGATAAGGCAGATGACTGATGCCCAGCGTGGTGCTGTTCTCATCGGTCTTCTTGAAGGCATATACCATCACATTGATATAGTTGTTCTGGTCCCAGCAGTACTTTACATACTTCTTGTCCTTCATGAAACTCTCGCAGTCGAACTCCGATTCTGAAACCTTGATATATTCTACACCCGGTGTACTGAGTCTCTTGCCGCTCTCATCCTTTTCAGCCAGTTCGAACAGAATATGCAGGTTCTCGCTCGGGATGGTATCTATCTGATTGCAGTATACATCACCCTGATAAAGTTCGTTCACATTGGAGAGAATCTCCTTGAGGCGGGTATATTCGATGTATTGCGTGGTGTTACTGTAGAAGACATGAAAGATGACAGGCAGATGATAGACATAATCATCGCCCGTAATGATATCTGTGTCACGGTCTTGCCCGTTGGATATGATAGGGTCGCCGATAGAGCCTTCGGTATCCTTGCATGATGCAAAGCTGAGGACGGTGAGGGCGATCATGAAATAAAGAATTTTTCTCATGCGCGTACCTTATATTATATATTTTCGTGCAAAAATACAAAAATAAAAGAAGATAGGCGAGAAATATCCTGAAAAAGTTTCTCGAAATGCCAAAAAACTTGTGCTTTTATCTTCTTGATGTATGTCAATTCAGTTACATTTTGTAAACTTGACTCCATGAAAATAGCGTTTTGTAAGGTGTGTCTTCGTGCAATATGCGAAATTTTAGGCTATGAAATTGCAAATTGTAAGATTGCGTACGTTCAAAATCAAAAAGTATTACTTGCTCAAAAAATAAGATAAAATAGCGTTAAGGAATTATGAACTTTTCGGAAATCGTTGTATCTTTGCACCAGAAAAAAGAAACAAAGACAATTACAATAACATCCTAAAAATAAACGATATGAAACGAATGATATTATTCTCATTGATGGCTTTGATGACCATAGCAGCTTTCGGTCGTAAGCACGTAGAGAATGCAACAGTTGTAGCTGACACTATTTTCTATGCAGAAAATATGAGCAATGTAACCAGTGCAGATCAGGCTAGTTATTACAGACTGCTGATGACTACTGGTTCTGGCCTTAACAAGAAGGACGTTTTCCAGGACTTCTATATGAATGGTAATCTCCGTGCTGAAGGTGGTTATAGTTTTATCGACCTCGGCAACGATCGCAATACTATCTTTAATGGTGAGGTTACTACCTATTATAAGAATGGTAAGGAGAAGTGGCATGGCAAGTATATCAATGGTAAGCGCGAAGGCTACTTCACACTCCAGCTCCGTGAAGGCGGTGTAGCTGTCGTTCAGTTCAAGAATGGCAAGTCTGTTCACGATTACTTCATGGTAACTTACAAGGACGGTTCTTCTGAGAAGAGAAAACTCTCTGAGTTGAAGCAGTTCATGTAATCAGAAATAAGCAACTGTGTAGTTATGTTACTTCATTGAATTAGAAAAAAAATCTCTCTTATATAAATTAAAATTTTATGTTGATATGACCAATATGGGGATGGCTTCCGTGAGGAAGGTGCATCCCCTTTTTTTATGACCTATATTTACCAACAACAAGAAGAGGGTGAATCATAAACTTATGACACACCCTCTTCTGATTATTCTTATTGATGTTGGCTGAAAGGTAGGATTAGAACGTTAAGTCTACTTCTACTGGACAATGATCGCTGCCCATGATTTCAGTATGAATTTTAGCTTCTGTAATCTGTTCCTTGATACGGTCGGAGACAAGGAAGTAGTCGATACGCCAACCGGCATTCTTCTCGCGCGCCTTGAACCGGTATGACCACCACGAATAGGTTACCTCATCAGGATGGAGATAACGGAAGCTGTCGGTGAAGCCCTCATTCAGAAGAACGGTCATCTTTTCGCGCTCCTCATCGGTGAAACCGGCATTTCGACGGTTGGTCTTCGGATTCTTGATATCTATCTCTTCGTGTGCTACATTCAGATCGCCGCAGATGACGACTGGTTTCTTGGCATCAAGAGATTTCAGAAACTTGCGGAAATCGTCTTCCCAGGTCATGCGATAATCCAGGCGCTTGAGCTCTGTCTGAGAATTTGGGGTGTAGCAGGTAACGAGATAGAACTGGTCATATTCCAGCGTGATGATTCTGCCTTCATGATCATGTTCCTCTACGCCCATGCCATAACTTACGTTTAATGGCTTGTGCTTGGTATAAATGGCTGTACCGGAGTATCCTTTTTTCTCAGCGTAGTTCCAATAACTCTCGTAGCCCTCAAACTGAAGGTCGAGCTGTCCCTCCTGCATCTTTGTTTCCTGCAGGCAGAAGAAGTCGGCATCGAGTTCCTTAAACTGGTTCTCGAAGTCCTTGCCTACGCAAGCGCGCAGGCCATTTACATTCCAGGATATAAACTTCATTTTTTGTAATAATGTTGAATGTTGAATGGGGGAGGAGTGTTGAGTGTTGAATGTTGAATGATGAGTTGATATGGCGTATGCCTAATTCAACATTCAACATTCAACATTCCTCCCCATTCAAAAATTAAATTCTCTTCGTTTCTCCTCTCAGCAGACTCATAAACTCCTGGCGGGTGTTCAGTGAATTGAAGACTCCGCTGTAGTCGCTGGTGGTGGTTATGGAATTCTGTTTCTCTACACCTCGCATCTGCATGCACATGTGCTTGGCTTCTATCACAACCATCACACCCTGAGGATTCAATGTTTCCTGAATGCAGTCTTTAATCTGCTGGGTAAGACGCTCCTGTACCTGGAGACGATGGCTGTAGATATCAACCACACGGGCAATCTTGCTCAGACCGGTAATCTTTCCGTTCGGGATATAAGCTACATGCACCTTGCCATAGAAAGGAAGCATGTGGTGCTCGCACATCGAGAAGAAATCAATATCTTTCACGATGACCATCTGGTTGTATTTCTCTTCGAAGAGGGCATCGGTCAATACCTTGTGTGCATCCTGTGTATAGCCGCGAGTCAGTATCTGCATAGCCTTGGCTACTCGCATCGGCGTTTTTACAAGTCCTTCACGTTCAGGGTCTTCTCCCAAGAGCTTTAATACTTCAGTATAGTGTTCTGCGAGTTCGTCCAATCCCTCGCGAAATTCTGTTTCTGGATTCATATCTTATTTACTTTGAACTTTGAATTTTGAACTTTATGAATAGTAAGGCTGTTGAATTGGCTTTCCCTTCGGCCGCCGAACGTTGTTTCTTCACTATTCACTCTTCACTTTAGTACTGTACCGTAATCTGTCCCTTTACTAGGCATGCCTGTCTGTATCCCAGGGAACGAACCTTGGCGAGCATCTTCTGGGCTTCAGCTAAGCTGCGGAAGTTGCCCATTCGGCAAATCCATCTTGGAGAGTAGAAATGAACATAAACCGGCTGTTCAGGGAAATGAACTTTCAGCTGATTGCCAGTCTGTTCTGCTTTCAGGCGGTCGTTACGCGAATTGCCGCCAGCAAAAGCCTGTACTCTATATCCTGTAACCTTATAGCTCTTGCGCATCACTTTCTTGCGCATATCCACTACAGGTGTCTCTGTTTCTTCGTTTTTGTTCTCTGCCTTTTGGGCATTGTTCACGTGGGCATTCTCTCGGTTTGCCTCACGATGCTGTGGCTCAGTCTTCTTCAGGGAATCAGGCCCCTGCTTGCGCTGAGTTTCAGGCTCTTTTTCTTTTTTCTGTGGGGTAGTCTTAGTCTTGTCGTCTTGTGGAATCACTTGTTTGCCGTTTACCAGTTCATCAATCGCCTTACTTTGGTTCACGGTTACAACACCCTTTCCCGGTTCCTTCTGTTTGAGATGGTCCAGGTAGTTCTGCGCATTAGCTGTGAATGTTGAGCAGAGGATCATAATCAATAATGTGACGAATTGTTTCATGACTATTCCTTTTATATTTGTCGTCTTGTTTTAAAACTGCACCTTATTCTTGGATCTCTCTATATACAATAAGGTGTAATGAAGAATGAAGGGATGCGCTTCACGAAGAAGGCATCCCTTCGGGAAATGTAATATCCTTATGAGATTACTTCTTCCAAGCGTCGATGATACCCTTGAAATCAGCAGCCTTCAAAGAAGCACCACCGATCAAACCACCGTCGATGTTTGGCTTAGCGAAGAGCTCAGGTGCGTTGCTAGCCTTGCAGCTACCACCGTAGAGGATTGATGTCTCCTCAGCAGCCTCGTTGCCATACTTCTCTGCTACGATAGAGCGGATGTATGCCAACATCTCTTCAGCCTGGTCAGAAGTAGCAGTCTTACCTGTACCGATAGCCCAGATTGGCTCGTAAGCGAGGATGATGTTCTTCCAAGCGTCAGCGCTCAAGTGGAATACTGAACCTTCCAACTCAGCCTTTACTACCTCGTTCTGCTTCTCAGCCTCACGCTCCTCGAGAGTCTCACCGCAGCAGAAGATAACCTTCAAACCGTTAGCCAAAGCCAACTCTACCTTCTCCTTCAAGATCTCTGCTGTCTCGCCATAGTACTGACGACGCTCTGAGTGACCGAGGATAACATACTGAGCACCTGTGCTCTTTACCATCTCAGCTGAAACCTCACCTGTGAAAGCACCCTTAGCCTTGTCAGCGCAGTTCTCAGCACCGAGACCTACTACCTTTGAATCCAAAACCTGAGCTACAGAAGCCAAGTGGATGAATGGAGTACAGATGATTACGTCACAGTTTGGCTTGTCAGCTACTAATGCCTCGTTAATCTCCTTAGCGAGAGCAACACCGTCCTGCAGGTTCATGTTCATTTTCCAGTTACCTGCTACAATTTTCTTTCTCATTTTTCTTTTCTTTTTAAAAGTTGATAATATTCTGTTCGAATTCTCTTTCTTTCTGATCCAGGCGCCCCAAGCCCAGAGCCGGTCGGCAATGGTGAGGAGTACCAGTGGAATGATGAACCAGGAGATGATGCCGGCTATCTTCTTGGCGGCACTTACTTCCGGCATCTTGCCTATCTCGGTCTTCTCCAATGGCTTGTCACCAATCTCTGCCATGTCAGGCAAATCGTTGTGGCTCCATTTCTGGATGATGGTTCCGTTCTTCAGCAGAAGAAGACCTGGGTTGCTGCGGATTACCGTCTTCAGCGTAGTCTCGTCTGTGACATAGAAGGGATATTCCGCTCCTGTTATGTCCTGCCAGTGCTTGATGGCTTTCTCCGTACTTGCCGTGAGGCAGAGAAAACGGTAGCCATGGTCGTTGGCATATTCGTAAATCTCATCGATATTGCCGAAGTTGCTGTCATCGGCAAATTCCAGATGTGGCGAAACCAGGAGGAAGGTGTAGCCTTTATCGTGAATCACTTCCTGGGTAATGTCTTCTCCCGTCTTGGCATCAGCTATGCTGAAGTCGTGTATTGGAGGTACGTAACCTTCTTCGGTCTGAACCGTCTTGCTGTCGATGAAGGTCCAGGTAGAGTCGGGATAGTTGTCTATCGTAAACTCCTTCCGTTCTCCGTTCTTCTCCAGGATGAAGGTGGTATCAAACTTGGGTTGCTTGGCTCCTTTCGGTATCTCCATGCCCTTGGCGATGTTGACACCTATATGATAAGGACGGAAGTCGAATTGCGGAAGATACCACAGACTCCAGATACTCATCACGATGGAGAAGAGGAAGGTGTAGTTGATCACCACCCATTGAGTCTGTCTCGAGATGAGTCTCTGCATCTCCAGCGGCTTTCTCCAAAGCAGGATGGCGAATATCAGGAGGATGATGTTCTTGATGAATGTCTCCATATTGGTGAGCACTACGGCATCACCGAAGCATCCGCAATCCTTTACTGGGTCTGCGATAACGATCCACAGGGTAATCAGCGTCATCACGCTCATCACGGCAAGGGTGATCTTGCTCATCAGTCTCCGTCGGATGGCGAAGAGGAGGAAGATACCGATGGCAAACTCTGCAGTGGCTAGTAATACCGACATCACCAGGGTGCTCCAGTCGGGGAACATCCAGTCGATGTGCAGCGCCTCCAGATAGTCGGTTATCTTGTATTGCGTGCCTAATGGGTCAATTCCCTTCACAAATCCTGAGAAAATGAAGGTTATTGCCATCAGCAGTCGCCCGATATTGACCGCTATCTTTGTTAATATGTGAGTTGCCTTATTCTTCATCATTTTATATTTTCACTTCTCGCTCATTTTGATGGCACCGAAGACGGCATAGTTAATGATGTCCATATAGTTGGCATCAATACCTTCAGAAACGAGGGTAGCGCCTGCGATGTCCTCAATTTCCTTTACGCGCTGAATCTTGGTTAGGATGAAGTCTGTATAACTGCTGACTCTCATCGAGCGCCATGCTTCATCATAGTCATGGTTCTTCCTGAGCATCAGTTCCAGTGCCTCCTTTGCATGGAGGTCGTATAGTTTCATAGCCTCTTCGGGTGTCATATCCACCTCATCCACGAAAGGCTTTTCGAGCTGGATGAGTCCTATGATACCATAATTGATAAGGGCGATGAATTCCGGACGGATACCTTCGCCAACCAAAGATTCTTTCTTGATTTCGAGCGAGCGGATGCGCTTCGCCTTGATATAGAGCTGGTCTGTCAGAGAAGAAGGGCGCAAGATTCTCCAAGAGGCTCCATAATCATGAAGCTTCTTCTCAAATAATGTCCTGCATTCACTCATGACATCCTTAAACTGCTGTTCTGTTTTCAATAAATCTGCCATAATAATTTCGAAATTCGGTGCAAATTTACGCATTTATTGTGAAATAGCCAAATATTTATTTTGTTTTTCGCTTAAATTGCAGTAACTTTTGATAAGTTACGCTGCACTCGGAAGAAAAAATAAATCGTGATTTATTTTGTTTTTCGCTCATTTTGCAGTAACTTTTGATAAGTTACGCGGCATCTCAACAATAAAAACAAAAAAAATCTTTTTTTATTTTGTATTGTCTTCGATTTGCAGTAACTTTGCACCCCGAAAGTAAAAAGAGTATGAGAAATTTGACCAATGCCGAACTGGCACAGATACTGGATAAGGATATATTTCATAAGATTTCAGAGGCAGCAGATGGGTTGTCTGTGGAGTGTTATGTAGTAGGTGGATATGTGCGTGACCTCTTCCTGGAGCGACCTTCCAATGATATTGATGTCGTTGTGGTTGGTAGCGGTATAGAGGTAGCTTCTGCCTTGAAGAAGATGCTCGGAAGAAAGGCGCATCTCTCTGTGTTCCGTAATTTCGGAACAGCACAAGTGAAGTATCAGCATACTGAAGTGGAGTTTGTCGGCGCCCGTAAGGAGAGCTATCAGCGCGATTCCAGAAAGCCTATTGTGGAAGATGGAACGCTGGAGGATGACCAGAACCGCCGCGACTTTACCATCAATGCGATGGCTATCTGCCTGAACAAAGACCGTTTTGGAGAACTCGTAGATCCTTTTGATGGTGTCTACGATATGGAAGATGGCATTATTGCCACTCCGCTCGACCCGGATATCACTTTTTCTGATGACCCGCTGCGTATGATGCGTTGCGTGCGTTTCGCTACCCAACTCAATTTCCAGATAGGGGAGGAGACCTATGATGCGCTCTCCCGCAATGCCGAGCGCCTGAAGATTATCAGTGCTGAGCGAATCTGCGACGAGATGAACAAGATTATGCTCTCCAAGCACCCAAGCAGCGGTTTCTATTACCTGAAAGATACAGGTCTGCTCGATCTCATTCTGCCAGAACTGGTTGCGATGGACAAGGTGGAAACCCGTAACGGCAGGGCACATAAGAATAATTACGACCATACGATGGAGGTGCTCGAGAATGTGTGCAAGCATTCTGATAACCTCTGGCTCCGCTGGGCTGCTCTCTTCCACGACATCGGTAAACCGAAGAGCAAGCGCTGGGATAACAATATCGGCTGGACATTCCACAGTCATAATATAATAGGTGCAAAGATGATTCCGGGTATCTTCCGCCGTATGAAACTTCCGATGGATGCGAAGATGAAGTATGTGCAGAAGCTGGTAGAACTCCACATGCGTCCGATTGTGATTGCTGATGAGGAGGTTACCGACAGTGCCGTACGCCGCCTGCTGAATGATGCCGGCGATGACATCAACGACCTGATGACGCTCTGCGAGGCTGATATCACCAGCAAGAACCAGGTTCGCAAGCAGCGTTTTCTGGATAATTTCAAGATGGTGCGCGAGAAACTGGTTGATCTGCAGGAACGTGATTATAAGCGACTTCTCCAGCCATGTATTGATGGTAATGAGATTATGGAGATGTTCCATCTTACCCCTTGCCGCGAGGTAGGCACCCTGAAGCAGTATCTCAAGGATGCTGTATTGGACAATAAGGTGGCTAATGAGCGTGAACCGTTGATGGAGCTTCTGATGAAGAAGGCTCAGGAGATGGGATTGGTAAATGCAGAAAACTCAAAATAGAGAATAATTTTTGTTAAATAACGGCTCCTTGCGAGCCGTTATTCATTTATTATTAGTACTTTTGCAGCGCTTTTAAAACTTAAAGGCGTATGAAAGTTTTCGTTAGAGGACGAAAAAAACTTTTGAATACGAGAAGATAAAAGATTAAATAATAAATTATAATATAAAATAGGTATGAAAATTAAAAGCGTTTTGTTTGTTGCAGCAGTTTGTGTTCTTGCTGCGTTGACATCATGTGGTGGAAGTAAGAAGGGCGGTCTGCCTGACTTCAGCGACGATGAGTTCGCTGTGGCTACTGTCGGTACTTCCAGCGCCGCATTGCAGACTACCTATCCTGCTACCATCAAGGGTATCCAGGATGTTGAGGTACGTCCTAAGGTTTCTGGTTTTATCACTAAGGTTTTTGTACACGAGGGACAGACAGTATCAGCAGGTCAGGCTTTGTTCTCTATTGATAGCGAGACCTATCAGGCTGCTGTCCGTTCTGCAGCTGCCGCTGTAAACACAGCTAAGGCACAGGCTAATACAGCCAAGTTGACCTATCAGAACAATAAGAAATTGTATGATAGCAAGATTATCGGTGAATTTGAACTTTCTACAGCAGCTAACAGCTATGCAACAGCTAAGGCTCAGGTAGCTCAGGCAGAGGCAGCATTGGCTTCAGCCCGCGAGCAGTTGGCTTGGTGTACCGTTACCAGTCCTTCTGCTGGTGTAGTAGGTAGTCTTCCTTTCAAGGTAGGTGCTCTGGTAAGTGCTTCTGGTCAGGCTCTTACTACCGTTTCCAATATCAGCACTATGGAGGTGTTCTTCTCACTCTCTGAGTCTCAGATTTTGAATATGTCTAAGACCAATGGTAGTGTTCAGGCTGCTATTGCTTCTTTCCCAGCTGTCAAGTTGCAGTTGGCAGACGGTTCTATCTATAATCATCCTGGTAAGGTTGTCAAGATGAGTGGTGTCATCGATGCAGCTACCGGTTCTATCTCTCTCATCGCTCACTTCGCTAACCCAGAGAAGTTGCTGAAGAGTGGTGGTGCAGGTTCTATCGTTGTTCCTAACGATCATAACAGTGCTATCGTCATCCCTCAGGAGGCTTGCTCTCAGGTTCAGGATAAGATCTTCGTTTACATCGTAACCAAGGATAACAAGGTGAAGTATTCTGAGATCAAGGTCAATCCACAGGATGATGGCAAGAACTATATCGTAACTGCAGGTCTTCATGTAGGCGACCGTATTGTTTTGAAGGGTATCACCAAGTTGACCGATGGTCAGCAGATCAAGCCTATCACCCTGGAGCGCTACAATCAGAAGATTGCTGAGGCTGCCAAGTTGGCTGAGTCTCAGGATAACGCTCATGCCTTCGCTACTGCTATGGGCGGAAAGAAGTAATATATAATAAGGTATAAAGAAAAATAGTAAATTATGTCATTTACAAACTTTATAAAGCGCCCGGTACTTTCGACGGTGGTTTCCATCTTCTTCGTCTTGCTGGGTATTATCGGCTTGGTATCGCTGCCTATCGAGCAGTATCCGAATATCGCGCCGCCTACCATCGAGGTACATGCTACCTATACGGGTGCAGATGCCCAGACGGTGTTGAACTCAGTCGTTGCTCCGCTGGAGGAAAGTATCAACGGTGTGGAGAACATGACTTACATGACCTCTTCTGCGTCTAACTCTGGTATGGAAATCACCGTTTACTTCAAGCAGGGGTCTGACCCTGATATGGCTGCGGTGAATGTACAGAACCGTGTGTCTCAGGCACAGTCTCTGTTGCCTGCTGAGGTTACCAAGGTGGGTGTCACCGTTACCAAAAGTCAGAGTTCCAACGTTATCATGTTTGCTCTGACCACAGACGATGGCCGTTACGACGACCAGTTTGTTACCAACTACGCCCTGATCAACGTCATTCCTCAGTTGAAGCGTATCAATGGTGTGGGTGATGTGCAGAGCCCTTCTACCCGTAACTACTCTATGCGTATCTGGTTGAAGCCAGAGAAGATGAAGGAGTTCGGACTGGTTCCTTCTGATGTTTCTCAGGCTTTGGCAGAGCAGAATATCGAGGCTGCCCCTGGTAGCTTTGGTGAAAGCTCTGATATGCAGTATGAATATACCTTGCGCTACAAGGGTCGTTTGAAGACTCCAATGGAGTATGAGAACATCCTTATCAAGAGCAATACTTCCGGTCAGACTCTCCGTCTGGGCGAAGTTGCCAAGATTGAGTTGGGTGGTTTGCAGTATAACGTAAACCTGCTCAATGATGGTCAGCCTGCCGTGCTGGGTATGGTTCAGCAGATTGCCGGTTCCAACGCTACCCAGATTGCCAGCGACGTAAAGAAATCGCTTGATGAACTGGAGAAGAGTTATCCTCCAGGGTTGAAGAATGTCATCCTGATGGATGTTACCGAGTTCTTGTTCGCATCTATCGAGGAGGTTATCTTCACCTTGATCATCACCCTGGTACTGGTGTTCATCGTAGTGTATATCTTCTTGCAGGACTTCCGTTCTACGCTGATTCCTATGATTGCCGTGCCTGTGGCTTTGGTCGGTACCTTCCTCTTCCTCTGGATCTTCGGATTCTCCATCAACCTGCTTACGCTGTCAGCCCTGCTGCTGGCTATTGCGATTGTGGTCGATGATGCCATCGTGGTGGTCGAGGCGGTTCACGCCAAGCTCGACCAGGGTTACAAGAGTGCCCTTACTGCATCTATCGATGCGATGAACGAAATTTCCAGCGCCATCATCTCTATTACATTGGTGATGTCTGCCGTGTTCGTTCCTGTATCGTTCATCGGTGGTACTTCCGGTTACTTCTACCGTGAGTTCGGTGTAACCATGGCTGTATCTATCGTTATTTCGGCTATCAACGCGTTGACTTTGTCTCCTGCGCTCTGTGCCGTATTGCTGAAGCCACACGAGGAGGGTCACGAGAAGAAGATGTCTTTCATCGACCGATTCCACGCTGGATTCAACTATCAGTTTGATAAGATTACCAATAAGTATAAGGGTGGTGTCAAGTGGGTTATCAACCACGGTGTCATCGCTGGTAGCCTCGTGGCTGTCAGTATCGTAGGCTTGGTTGCCCTGATGGGTACTACCAAGACGGGTCTGGTGCCTGATGAGGATACCGGTACTATCTTCGCTTGTATCTCTACAGCTCCAGGTACTTCTCAGGAACGTACTTCCGAGGTGGTTAAGCAGGTAGATAAGATGTTGGCCAACAACCCAGCCATCGCAACCCGTAACGCCATCATGGGTTATAGCTTTATCGGTGGTGCCGGTTCTAACCAGGGTACCATCATCGTAAAGCTGAAGCCATTCGAGGAGCGTCCGGGTGGATTCTTCCACCGTATCAAGGAGGCTTGTACAGGTGGCGGTATTGAGGCATTGTTTGTCAACCCTATGGAATATACTTCTGTTTTGGGTATGATCTACAAGCAGACTGCTGCCATCAAGGATGCACAGGTTCTTGCCTTCGCTCCACCTATGATTTCCGGTTTCTCTGTACAGAATGGTATCACCATGACTATGCAGGATAAGACTGGTGGTGACTTGAACAAGTTCTATGATAATGTGAAGAAGTTCCTGTCTGAGTTGAACAAGCGCCCTGAGATTCAGACCGCTCAGACTCAGTACAACCCTAACTATCCTCAGTATATGGTGGATGTAGATGTTGCCAAGACCAAGCAGGCTGGTATCTCTCCATCTTCTGTATTGTCTGTCATGCAGGGTTACCTCGGCGGTCTCTACGCATCTAACTTCAATGCTTACGGTAAGCTCTACCGTGTGATGATTCAGGCTGGTCCTGAGAGTCGTATGCGTCCAGACGATCTGAGCAAGATTTACGTTCGTTGTTCTGATGGCACCATGTCGCCTGTAAGCGAGTTCGTGACCCTGAAGAAGATTTATGGCCCGTCTAACATTACACGTTTCAACCTGTTTACCTCTATGGATGTATCTGTAACTCCTAACAGCGGTTACTCTACCGGTGACGGTATGAAGGCGATTGCTGAGGTTGCCAAGGAGACATTGCCAGAAGGCTATGGTTATGAGTATTCTGGTTTGACTCGTTCTGAGGCTGAATCAAGCAACTCTACAGGTTTGATCTTCGCACTCTGTATCGTATTCGTTTACCTCATCTTGAGTGCTCAGTATGAGAGCTACATCTTGCCATTGTCAGTCGTATTGTCTATCCCATTCGGTTTGGCAGGTTCGTTCATCTTCACCAACCTCTTCGGTCACTCTAACGATATCTACATGCAGATTTCGTTGATTATGTTGATCGGTCTGTTGGCTAAGAACGCCATCCTGATTGTACAGTTCGCCCTCGAGCGTCGTCGTACGGGTATGGCCATCAAGTACTCAGCTATCCTGGGTGCCGGTGCCCGTCTCCGTCCTATCCTGATGACCTCTCTGGCGATGGTTATCGGTCTGTTGCCTCTGATGTTCGCATCAGGTGTAGGTAAGAATGGTAACCAGACCCTGGGTGCTGCCGCAGTAGGTGGTATGTTGATTGGTACTATCTGTCAGATCTTCGTGGTTCCTGCTCTCTTCGCAGTCTTCCAGTGGTTGCAGGAGAAGTTGACCCCAATGAAGTTCGAGGACGAGATGAACGAGGAGGTAGCTGCCGAATTGGAGCAGTATGCCAACGCCGCTCACGAAATGAAGGGTATCGAGAAGAAGTAATAACGCAATGTAACTTCAAAGGAAACAATGAAAAAGAATTTAAATATCATCATATTGGGTCTCGCAGCGCTCTCTCTGAGCAGCTGCAAGACTCTCTACGGAAAGTATGAGCGTCCGGATGTGAAGACCAGCGGCATCGTTCGCGATGTAGCTTCTGATACAGATACTTTGGCTGTAAAGGATACTACTACCTTCGCCAACATCCCTTGGCGCAGTGTCTTTACCGACCCTCAGCTCCAGTCAATCATTGAGAAGGGATTGAACAACAATGTCAACCTCCTCAATGCGGCTTTGAACGTGAAGATGGCAGAAGAGCAGTTGAAGTGTGCCAAGTTGGCATTCGTGCCTTCTCTGGCTTTCACTCCTCAGGGAACCATCGCTTCCTGGGACGGCAATGCTGCCACCAAAACTTACACGATGCCTGTTACAGCCAGCTGGATGGTAGACCTCTTCGGCAACCTGCTCTCTCAGAAGCGCAGTGCCCAGATGGCTCTGCTCCAGTTGCAGGATTATCAGGTATCTGTCAAGACCAACCTCATCGCCAACATCGCCAACATGTATTATACTCTGTTGATGCTTGACAAGCAGGTGGAGTTGGTTAACAATATGGAAGGATTGACCAAGGATACTTGGGAGACTATGCAGAAGATGCACGATCTCAGATTGGGTTACCGTACACCAGCCATCCAGTCAGCTGAGTCTAACTACTATTCTGTGTTGACCCAGAAGACCGATCTGTTGCGCCAGATTCGTGAGACAGAGAACTCTCTGAGTCTGCTCATCGGCGACCAGGCACATAGCATCGCCCGTGGCAAGTTGGATAACCAGAGTCTTCCGTCTAATTTCTCAACCGGTGTAGGCATCCAGTTGCTCAACAATCGTGCTGATGTCCACGCAGCCGAGATGAATCTTGCCCAGTGCTTCTATGGTGTAGAGACCGCCCGCAGCAAGTTCTATCCATCTATCACCATTTCCGGTACAGGTGCCTTCACCAATTCAGGTGGTATGGGCATCGTGAACCCAGGTAAGTGGTTGCTCTCAGCTGTAGGTTCTCTTACCCAGCCAATCTTCCAGAACGGCCGTATCATTGCCGGTTTGAAGGTGGCTAAGATGCAGTATGAGCAGGCTTACAACACCTGGCAGAATACCGTGCTGAAGGCTGGTAGCGAGGTGAGCAATGCGCTTGTTCTCTACAACTACTCTGATGAGAAGAGCAAGATTGAGCAGAAGCGAATAGAAGTACTCGAGAAGAATGTAGAATCTACCAAGGAATTGATGGGTATTGCAGGCAGCTCTTACCTTGAAATCATCCAGGCACAGTCTTCACTCCTCAATGTACAGCTTTCTAAGGTAGCTGATGACTTCAACAAGATGCAGGCAGTAGTAAATCTCTACTATGCATTGGGTGGAGGAGCTAAGTAGTTTATAGTTAATAATTAATAGTTTATAGTTATGGCTAGTATAATAAGTCCAAAGGCAGAGGTTTCTCCAAAGGCTAAGATTGGAGACAACTGCAAGATATATCCATTCGCCTATATTGAGGACGATGTGGTCATCGGCGACAACTGTACCATCTATCCCTTCGTGAGCATCATGAACGGTACTCGCATGGGTAATAATAATAAGGTGTTCCAGGCAGCCGTTATCGCTGCCCTCCCACAGGACTTCCACTTTACAGGTGAGGAGAGTGAGGTAGTAATCGGCGATAACAATACCATCCGTGAGAACGTGGTTATCAACCGTGGTACTCACAAGGGTGGCAAGACCGTTCTGGGCAACAACAACTTCCTGATGGAAGGTGCCCATATCTCTCACGATACCGTAATCGGCGACGGTTGCGTATTCGGTTATGGTACCAAGATTGCAGGCGACTGTGTGATTGGTAATGGTGTCATCTACTCAACATCTGTAGTAGAGAACGCCAAGACCCGAGTAGGCGACTTGGCGATGATTCAGGCAGGTACTACCTTCTCTAAGGATATTCCTCCTTATATCATTGCCGGTGGAAAGCCTGTGAAGTATGCAGGTCCTAACACCATCATCATGGAAGCAGCCGAGCTTACCGAGAAGGTTCGCAAGCATATTGCTAATGCTTACCGATTGGTATTCCATGGTCAGACATCCCTCTTCGATGCCATTAACCAGATCAAGGATCAGGTGCCAGATGGACCGGAGATTCAGAACATCATCCAGTTCCTGGAGAGTTCAGAGAAGGGTGTCATCACTAAGATGTAACGATGGTGTAATTATAGTGGGAAATTTCCTAAAAAAATATTTTCATTTAGTAAATTCAAGTCATACCTATTTGAATTTTACTTAGTATGTGAAGGGCTGGCCGTGAGGTTGGCCCTTTTCCTTTTCAATTGAACTTAACTTTCGCCTGTGGTTAGATTAATTAATTGAATAAATGTAAATAAATGCAATTTTATTTTGTAATCTCTTCGTTTATGCGTATCTTTGCAGACAATTTGGGTCATTGTGCCCTTTTGGTTTTAAGTTAGTAAAGATTTTTAAAAATGAGAAAGAAACAATATAAGCCTAGCAATCATCGTGGATTGCAGGTCATTACTTTGTGTATCAGTACCGCTATGGTGCTCATTTTGTTGGGATTAGTTATCTTCTCTGTCCTCATGGGACGCAATCTCTCTTCCTATGTGAAGGAGAATCTCGTGGTACAGGTGATGCTCGAACAGGATATGACTAACCCGGAGGGATTGCAGATGTGTAAACGCCTGAATGCAAGACCTTATGTCAATACGCTGACTTATATCACCAAGGAAGAGGCACTGAAAGAAGCTACCCGCGATTTGGGTACCAACCCGAGCGAGTTTGCCGGTGTCAACCCTTTCCAGCCTTCCATAGAGATTACGACGAAGGCAGATTACGCGAACAATGATTCATTGAAGTGGATTGCCAAGGAACTGAAGGCATATCCGCGTGTTACCGAGGTTACTTATCAGCACGACCTGATAGAACAGGTGAACAATTCGTTGGCAAAGATCAGTATCGGATTGCTGATTGTAGCAGCCCTGCTTACCTTCATCTCGTTCTCGTTGATTAACAATACGGTACGTCTGGGCATCTATGCCCGCCGTTTCTCCATCCATACGATGAAACTGGTAGGTGCATCCTGGGGCTTTATCCGCCGTCCGTTCCTCCGCAAGGCTATGCTTGTGGGCGTTGTTTCTGCATTGCTGGCAGATGGTTTCCTGGGCGGTTGTCTCTATGCATGGTCGCTCCACGAACCTGAGTTGATGAACGTTTTGGGCTGGCAGGAACTTGCCATCACCGGCGGCTCCGTCTTCCTCTTCGGTATCATCATCACCGCTTTTTGCGCCTGCATCTCGGTCAATAAGTTCCTGAAGATGAAGGCGGGAGACCTTTATAAGATTTAGTTGATAGTTAATAGTTAAAAGTTAATAGTTAATAGCAGCTTTGCCGTATAGCAAGTTTGCTATAAACTGTAAGCTATAAATTGTAAATTATATAAAGTAATGGATAAGAAGAATTTAGCATTCGACAAGATGAATTTTATCTTGTTAGGCATCGGAATGGCGATTATCATCATCGGTTTTCTGCTGATGAGTGGCGCCGGTTCTAACGAGCATACCTTCGATACTGATATTTTCAGTACCCGTCGCATCGTTGTAGCACCAACCGTAACATTGATAGGTTTCCTTTCAATCATCTATGCGGTGATACATAAGCCGAAAGACAATTAATAAGTTTATATTTAGTAGTTTATAGGGCGTAACCCTAAATAAAAATCAGCACATAACATTTATTTCATTCGATGAATTGGTTTGAAGCATTAGTGTTGGGACTCGTTCAGGGTCTCACAGAGTATTTGCCTGTAAGCAGTAGCGGTCATTTGGCTATCGGTGCTTATCTTTTTGGCATTAACGGAGAGGATAACCTTACTTTTACTATCATGGTTCATGTAGCAACCGTGTTGAGTACACTGGTCATTCTGTGGAAAGAAATTGATTGGATTTTGAAGGGACTCTTCAAGTTCCAGATGAATGAGGAAACAAAGTATGCCCTCAATATCGTCATCTCTATGATTCCTGTGGGTATCGTAGGCGTATTCTTCAAGGATAAGGTAGAAGAGGTTTTCGGTTCAGGCTTGCTTATCGTGGGCTGTATGCTCCTCGTAACAGCTGTGCTCCTTACTTTCTCTTACTTCGCCAAGCCTCGTCAGAAGGAGAATATCAGTCCGTTGCATGCCTTTATCATCGGTCTCGGACAGGCACTTGCCGTATTGCCTGGCCTTTCCCGTTCTGGTACTACCATCGCCACCGGCCTTTTGCTTGGTGACAAGAAGGAGAAGATGGCTCAATTCTCGTTCCTTATGGTGATTCCTCCAATCCTGGGCGAGGCATTGCTCGACCTTCTGAAGGGTCTGAAGGGCGAAGAGACACTTGGAGGCATCGACGCATTCCCTATGATTATAGGCTTTGTGGCTGCATTCATTTCAGGTTGTCTGGCTTGTAAATGGATGATTAACATTGTGAAGAAGGGTAAACTGGTATATTTCGGTATCTATTGTGCCATTGCAGGTGCCGTAACCATCATCTGTTCAATCATTTAATATATGGATTTCAGAAAAGGAGAAATTATTGCCATCGACAAGCCTTATCGCATGTCGAGTTTCGGAGCCCTGGCACATGTTCGCTATCTGCTCAGCAAGAAGCTCGGTTTTAAGGTGAAGATAGGACATGCCGGTACGCTCGATCCCCTTGCCACTGGCGTGCTGGTGCTCTGCACCGGTAAATGTACCAAGCAGATAGAACAGCTGCAGACCCATACCAAGGAGTATACAGCTACCCTGCAGCTCGGTGCTACTACCGCCAGCTACGATAAGGAACACAGCGTGAATCACACCTATCCTACGAAGCATATCACCCGCCAGCTGGTGGAGGAAACGCTCAAGCAGTTTGTGGGCGAGATTCAGCAGGTTCCGCCTACCTACAGCGCCGTAAAGGTGAATGGTGACCGCTCTTATGCCTTGCGTCGGGCAGGCGAAGAGGTTCAGCTCAAGCCGAAGACCGTGCGTGTAGACGAGATAGAACTAACCGATTATAACGATGAGGAGAAGACCGCCAGCATCCGTGTGGTTTGCGGCAAAGGCACTTACATCCGCTCCCTCGCCCGTGATATCGGCAGGGCTCTCGATAGTGGCGCCTACCTTACCGCCCTCCGCCGTACCAAGGCAGGAAGTTTCGCAGTAGAAAACTGCATCAGTTTTGAACATTTCCAGGAATGGCTTGATGAGCAGCCTCTCGAAGACAGCCTTCAGCCATCCAAGTAATAAAAAATATAACATGAAGCTATCACAATTTAACTTTAAGTTGCCAAAAGATCAGGTGGCACTTTATCCACATAAGGCAAAGCACGTGGTAAAAACGGCTAGTGGTGAACGTACATTCGAGATTACTCGCCGCGATGAGTCCCGACTCATGGTTCTCCACAAGAAGTCAGAAACCATCGAGATGTACAAGAAAGATGAAAACGGCAAGGATATGGTTGATGCCGATGGCAATCCAGTATTCCTCCAGTTCAAGGATATCGTGAATTACTTCGAAGAGGGCGATACCTTCATCTTCAACAATACCAAGGTTTTCCCAGCACGTCTTTATGGTACCAAGGAGAAGACCGATGCCAAGATTGAGGTGTTTCTGCTCCGTGAGCTCAATCCTGAGATGCGCCTTTGGGACGTATTGGTAGAGCCTGCCCGCAAGATCCGTATCGGCAACAAGCTTTTCTTCGATGATGTCAACGAGATGGTTGCCGAGGTTATCGACAATACCACCAGCCGTGGCCGTACCCTCCGTTTCCTCTATGATGAGGATGGCAATCATGATGTCTTCAAGCGTTCGCTCTTCGCTTTGGGCGAGGCTCCGCTTCCTCGCTACGTTATCGATGCACGTGAGGATCATCACGCTACAGAGGATGATATGGACGATTTCCAGTGTGTTTTCGCTGAGGTAGAGGGTGCTGTTACTGCACCTGCTACCGGTCTTCACTTCTCACGCGAGCTGATGAAGCGTATGGAAATCAATGGTATCAACGAGGCTTATATCACCCTGCATTGCGGTCTGGGCAACTTCCACGATATTGAGGTGGAGGACCTTACCAAGCACAAGATGGATTCTGAGCAGATGATGATCAGCCAGGAGGCATGCGATCTGGTTAACAAGACCAAGCTTGCCGGCCATCGCGTCTGCGCTATCGGTACCAGCGTGATGAAGGCAACTGAAACGGCTGTCGGAACCGACGGTATGATGAAGGCTTTTGATGGATGGACCAACAAGTTCATCTTCCCTCCATACGATTTCGGTCTTGCTGACTGTGCCGTAGCCAATTTCTATCATCCGGAGTCAACCCTGATGATGAGTACTGCAGCCTTTGGCGGTTACGACCTGGTTTACGAGGCATACAAGATGGCTGTGAAGAATGGCTATATGTTTGGCTGCTATGGTGATTCTTTGTTGATGCTTCCAGATTAAACAGTGGTATAAACAGTTTTTATACACATAGAAGTTGTTGATATTCTGGGTTTTAGCTTAGTTATCCACAATTTTATGAAAGTGTGAATAAGTATGTATCAGGTATATTTAAGTCTCGGTACGAATTTGGGCAACCGAAAGCGCAACATTCGCGAGGTAATAGAAAAGATAGGAGAGCAGATTGGTGTGGTAGAGCGCCAGTCTGCTCTTTACGAAACCAAGCCTTGGGGTTATTCATCGCCCAACGACTATATCAATGCCTGTGTGTTGGTTCTCACCACGATGGCTCCGCGCCAGGTGCTGGAGGCTACGCAGCGCATAGAGCGCGAAATGGGGCGCACTATGAAGTCGGTGGATGGCGAATACCAGGACCGCATCATCGACATTGATATCCTGATGATAGATGACTTGGTGATAGATGAGCCCGATTTCAAGGTTCCCCATCCGTTGATGGAGGAGCGTGAATTCGTGATGAAACCTTTGAAGGAAATACTCAGGTAATTTAGTATAATTCAGGCAGAAGGAGAAAACTTTCTGCCTTTTTTAATTGCTTTTGCTTACTTTAACTCGTTTCATAAGTGTTTTTTGCAGTTTTTTTATTATTTTTGCACCCGAAATTAAAGTTAGCAGTAATATAGCTTAATTATTAAGCAGTAAAATAACAAAAATATTCAGCGGAAAATAAAAGTAAGAAAAAAGATATTTGTATATCAGGAGGTATAAGTGAATATGAAAGTAAATAAGTTTATGGCTGTAGCCATTATGATGTGCCTTTGTATCCAATCAATGCAAGCACAGCAGATAGGCTTCAAGACTAATATGCTTTATTGGGCTACTACCACCTCTAATATGGGAATGGAAATGGAAGTAGGCAAGAAGCATACAGCTCAGGTATTCCTGGGCTTGAATCCCTGGAGGCAGAGTGGAGGTGATCAGTCTAGGCTCCGACACTGGTTGGTGATGCCGGAATATCGCTACTGGTTCAACCGAAGCTTTGATGGATGGTTTGTGGGTGCCCATGCCTTGGGCGGTCAGTATAACGTGGGCGGCGTGAAGTTTCCTTTCGGATTGTTGAAAGGATTGCGCAACCATCGCTATGAAGGTTGGTATGCCGGAGGCGGCATCACAGCCGGAAAACAATGGAATCTTTCAAAGCACTGGAACTTCGAAGCTTCACTCGGATTGGGCTATGTCCATACATCCTACGATAAATTCGAATGCGGAATGTGTGGTGAAAAACTCAACTCTGCCCATAAGAATTATGTGGGACCCACCAAGGTGGCTCTCTCCCTCATCTATTTAATCCCTGGCAAGGCTGAAGAGAAGCGCGAAAACGATGCTCCTCAGATTATCGAGACCATTCAGCAGCCTAAGCAGAATGTGCTGAAGCCGGTGCTCCAGTTGCAGGCAGTAGTAGCCGAAGCTCCGAAGATTCGCCATTTGGATAAGCGAGCCTATATCGACTTCCCAGTGAACAGGATAGAGCTGCGTGCCGACTATCGCCGCAATCCGGCACAGTTGGATAGCATCATCACCACCATCAAGGCATTGAAGGCGGATAAGAACCTGCAGGTGATGGCAATCAATATCCATGGTTTTGCTTCGCCGGAAGGCACGTATCAGCACAACGATTACTTGGCAAAGAACCGTGCCCGCACTTTGGCGGAGTATGTTCACAAGATGGTACAGCTGCCCGACAGCATCTTCACCATATCATCCACTGCCGAGGATTGGGATGGCTTGTGTGAACATATCCAGCAGAGCGATTTGGAGAAGAAGCAGCAGATTTTAGCGATAGCGCAGGATGAAACCCTGACCCCAGATGCCCGAAATGCGAAAATGAAGAAACTATATCCGGCGCAATATCGCACCCTGCTCACCCTCTGTTATCCGGCTCTCCGCCATAGCGACTACCACATTACATATAAGATTAAGCCATTTGATGTGGAGGAGGCAAAGCAGATCATGAAGACCAAGCCGCAGCTGTTGTCGCTCAACGAGTTGTTCATGGTAGCCCAGACCTACAAGGTGGGTTCCAGGGAGTTCAACGAGGTGATGGAGCTGGCTGTGCGCATGTATCCGGAGGATGAAACCGCCAATCTGAATGCCGCCATCATCCGTCTGAACAATGGTGATGCCGGGGCTGCCAAGCCTTATCTGGATAGAGCCGGCGATTCCAAGGAAGCCGATGCTGCAAGAAAAGCGTATCAGGTGCTGGCGATTCAATGAAGCTATAAATATAGACTATAGGAATAAAAGCTATAAAATTACGATAAATACAGCAGAAAATATAAATAAAAAAGTAATAAACACGATTTAAACTATAAAATTATGAAGAAATTCAGAGTGCTTTCATCTGTGCTGGCATCAGCATTGATGATGACGGTGATGTCTTGCTCAAGCAGCGATGACTTGAATGTTGGCGGTGCAGATAATGCTAACGATAAGTCTTATCTCGCCATCAGAATAAATAATGTAGGTTCTGCTTCCGGTTCCCGTGCAGAAAGTGATTATGAAGCAGGTACGGCAGATGAGAACAGTATTGAGAGTGTAAGATTCTATTTCTTCCATGCTGATGGAACTCCTTATATGCTGAAGAATAATGGTCAGTCTACCGGTAAAAACTGGCTGGAGAAGAACTGTGATTTGAATCCAGCAAATAAGGAAAATCCAAATGTGTCTATGATTTCCAATCCTCTTTTGGTTATCGAGGGCAATACCGGAGCTTCACCAGCTGTGATGATTGCAGTTATCAATCCACATTCATTGGATGGAGATAAGCTCGGAGAGGGTGCCAAGACTTTGGATGATGTGAAGCATTCTTCTGTCTTCTCTCAGTTCTATACCACCGGCAACAAGAATTTCGTGATGAGTAATTCTGTTTTTGTAGCCAATGGTGTGGAGAAATGTGCTTCCGTCGTCACAGGACATGTTGCTACCTCAGCAGATGAGGCCAAGAAAAAACCTGTAGAGATGTTCGTTGAGCGAGTAGTGGCTAAGGTTCAGCCTACTATTGATGCTACTTACAAAGCTGCTGATGGCAGAAAATGGACAAAGATTGATGGCAAGGATGCCATGAAGGTAGGTGTTTATGGTACCAATGATATCTATGCCGTAGTTGATGGATGGGGTGTTGCCGATGAAGATGGCAAGGCCGAGCTGGTAAAGCAGGTAAAAACTACATGGAATGATGAAAATCTGGGTATCGACGTATGGACTTCTTCTGACTACAATCGTTGTTTCTGGACTTCTTCCGTACCTTTTGCCGCTGGTGGTGCAGACGGTAATAAACCGGTTAATCATACTTACAAGGATTATGCTGCCCGCAAGTTAACTGATTGTGCCTACACCTTGCCAAATGCGCCAATAACTGTAGATCTAGACCCTTATGCCAGCACTTTGACCAAGATGCTACTTGTCACTCATCTGGTTTACAAGGATGGAACGGATTACAAAAATGCAGAAATCTGCCAGTATCGTGGTCAGGAATACCTGCATGTCGATGATGTGAAGACAGAAGTTGCCAACAGCTTTGCTGATTACTATATCAGGAAGGGTGATACCCGTACCAAGTTGCAGCCATCTGATATCGACTTCACTACCGCAGCTACTGGTATTAAGGATTATCAGGTAGTGGCCACCTTGCGTACGTTGGCTGCAGACGAGTCTTTGCAGAAGAAAACGGGAACCACAGAAGAAGCATCTTCATACACAGATGTAACCCGGGAAGCTCTCCAGGCCGAGATGAACAAAGAGCCAGCTCAGATCCGCAAGGCTGGTATGGCATATTACTTCATCCCTATCCGCCACTTGGGTACAGATCCAAAGAAGGTGGGCTACTACGGCATCGTGCGCAACCATGTGTATAGCATCAACATTCGGACTATGTTCGGATTCGGTACACCGGTTTATGACCCAAACAAGGTTATCGACCCAACCATTCCATCTAACGATGCTACCTATCTTGCAGCCCGCATCAACGTGCTTTCTTGGCGAGTTGTAAAGTATAACGCAGATTTGGATAAGACAAAATAATGAAGATACAGACTCGTACCCTTACATGGGACACTTTCTTATCTTGGTTGTTGCTGCCACTGAGCCTGACCCTCGTGTCATGTTCCTGGTGGCACGATGACCAGGAAGGGTGTGAGGCTACCAGGCGTGTTCGTTTTGTTTACGATATGAACATGCTCTATGCCGATGCCTTTGCCCATGAGGTGAAGACCATCACGCTTCATGCCTTTGATTCGGAGGGAAAACTGGTCTATTCCAAGACTGCTCCAACTTCAGAGATTCTATCCGAAGGGGGAATGAATGTGGATGATATGCCATCAGGGGTATATGATCTTCAGGTTTGGGCTGAAGGTGAAGAACGCCATTCCAATTCCTATATTTATAAAGGTGAAGATGGAAAGGAGAGCTGGGGAAAGGCCAGCATGGGAGTTTTTCAGGTTCTCGTGAATCGTGATGATAACCATCAGGTAAACCACGACCTTACTCCGCTGTTTCATGGCATCCTGCGAAATGCCGACCTCACTGCTGTTTTTGGCAAAACCAAAACAGTAACCGTCAGACTCACCAAGGATACCAACCATTTCAAGATCATATTGCAGCATCTTTCTGGAAAGAGCCTGAGGGCTGAAGATTTCGACTTTGTCATTACGGATAACAATGGCTATCTGGATTACGACAACAGTCTCCTGCCGGATGATGAACTTGCCTATTCTGCATGGAGCAAGTATGAAGGCATGGCTGGTGTAAACGGGAATACGGGCGAGCAGACCTCCGTATCTGCAGCCTTGGCAGAGTTAACCACCTGCCGCCTCGTGAAAGGCCATCAGATGCGCCTGCATGTATATGAGCATTCTACAGGCAGAAGCATTATCAATATTCCATTGATAGATTATGCCTTGCTGGTAAAGGGAAATTATCAGAGCAGGATGAACGACCAGGAATATCTTGACCGCCAGGATTCATATAATCTCGTATTCTTTCTCGACGAGAAGGCTAACTGGCTGGCTACAACCATCTATATCAATTCGTGGAGAGTGGTATTGAATAATTCCGATTTCGGACCTTCAAAATGATGAATATCAATAAGTTCTTTCAATTTCTGCTTGCTGTGGCAGGTGTGTTCACCTGCATGGCATGCAGCGATTCCGCCGACCGTGTGTCGGATGACGGCTATGTAAGGGTGGTATTCCAGCTATATATGCCATCCTCTACGGTGGTGACCCGTGCGGGGGACAGCGATTGGGAATATGCCATCGACAAGAGCCGATTGCATGTAGTTTTCTATAGTCAGGATGGCCGTGCCATCGGCGGGGTGGAGCATCTGGTGCTTCTGCCTACCCAGAAGGAGAATGAATATCAGGTTACCGGATCCATCAAACTGGATAAGTTGCAGATGACTAACAGTGGCTTTTCCGGAAAGGTGATGGTTTATGCCAACATCAATGGCGTGGACGAGCAGGCCGATTTCTCGGAAGATAATCTGAACCGCCTGACCTTCAGCTATCAGCCTACCACGCCCCATTTCATTCCGATGTGGGGGGTGAAGCAGCTTGAAAACATTCCTTTTGAGGCAGGAAAGCAGTATGACATCAAGACCATCAATCTGCTCCGTGCAGAAGCCAAGATTCATGTTTCGCTTCGCCAGGATATGATAGATGCAGGATATACGCTCACGCAGGTAAAACTCCTGGAGCATCAGCAGCAGGGCTATTGTCTGCCACCGTTTGCCAGTGTTGCCCATCTGGAAGATGCCAACCGGCTTTCTGATGCGGATATGGGGCATTTTCACGAAGCCACTCCTTCTTTGGATCCTGTTGATATGTTGCAGGGTGATGTCTATGTTCCTGAATATCGGAATAGCGGAGAGGGGGGGGGCTACGCCTGCCGTCATCAGTCTGCGGCTCAGAGACCGGTTTGGAAAGGAATCAGATTATAAGCTCAAGTTTGTGGATTATGATGATGCCAGCGGGGCTCCAACCTCCCGGGCAGTAGATATCCTCAGAAATCATTACTATCAGTTTCTGTTATATAAAGGCGAAAATGATATCCTGCATGTTAATTTGAATGTGCGAAAGTGGTATTACACTGAGCACGACCATATTATCATGTAAGAAATATCGTCTTAAGTGTTATAATGTAAATTCATGAAGAAATTATTATCATATATTTGTTGGGTGCTTGCCATCTTCTGTTTGATGGGGTGCGGTTCCGATGGCGGTGCGGAAATGATTCCGGAACTGCCTGCGGCTGAATGCGTTTCCGTGAAAATGCAGTTGGGCGTTTCTGAAAGCAGGGAGGCTACCCGAGCGGGATATAGTGATAGCTTGAATTCTTCGGGAGAATGGATGAAAAACTGGTTTGTGGTAATTGCCAGCAACCATCAGATAGACACTATCATCACCAATCATCCTTATGGTTCGGGCGAACAGGAACGTGCCTTGGACGATTGCTGGGTGAGACTGAAGCCGGGCAAGCATGTGTTCTATTCCTTTGCTAATATTCAGCCTGCCGAGCTGGGCTTGCAGGGAATGAAGAAGGGAGATGATCTGCCAGCAGACTTTGACCGCTATAAGTATCATGTAGAGATACCGAAACTCGCCTTTGCCGACCACTGGACCGACTTCGGGGATGAATCCCAACCGTTCTTCAAGAACGGAATCCCCATGAGCAACCGCCAGGAGATAAATATCGATAGCAATACCAGATCCATCAACCTTGAAGTAATCAGAATGGTGGCGAAAGTGCAGCTCAGTATCACCAATACCTCCAGTCATCCCATTACCATCAGGAAAGTGGTTCTCTCCGACCTGACTCCCAATTCTATGGAGAACCTGATGCTTTTCCCTGCTGACGATGAGGTAGATAACCAGGGAGTTGCCCATGTGGGCAAACCGAACCTCTGTACGCAGCAGAAGCAGGTGGTTACCTACGAGGGACTGAACAACGGGGAAGGCTATACCGTGAGTGCCCATGGTGGCAAGCAGTATATCCGCTTCTATGTGAACGAAAGTGAGGCAACTGACGAGAATAAGTATTTCGTGCTCCAGTTGCATACGGATGATGGCAACGGAGGGGAACTGACCCGCCGCTATGCGATGCTCAACTGGCGACAGATGTGTCGCAACGATTTCCGCATGATTCCCATTCAGTTGGACGATTATGCCATCGAGTGGCAGGTAGAGGCGTTTTCACCTATCGGTGTGCTGCCGCAGGTAAAAGAGGATAACAGCAATCTCACAGTTACCTTCGGCTATTACGGCGAGTTCCATATCATCCCGAAAATCAGGAAGATAAGCAATCAGCAGCTGGTGGATTCCTGGAATATCAGCAACCAGCAGCTTACGGAAGTGGTTTCTACGCCAGCAGGCGATGCAGGAACCTGCATCTTTGATGCCAAACCTTATTGGAATGCGGCAGCCAAGCGTATTGAAGGCGAGATGGGCAACCGGTCGGGCACCTCTGTCTATCAGTTGATGATGACGCTGGATGTGAATGGCAATAGGTTGACTTTGGCTCGAAAGGTAAGATTCGTGATGAACCCGGTTAATTTTTAAATAGAGAATGAAAGAAAACAGTTTATTTTCAAAATACATCTTGTTCATCCTGGGCATCATCTGCTTGATGCCTGGGATGGCTTATTCCCAGACCTTCAGGCATTATGAAGGTATTGCCAATAATCCCAACGATTACGAGGTGATAGATGCTGCCACAGAATGTCTTCGACAGAAGACCCACGTGTATGATTATTATATCCCTATCCCTAGTGGCGGTTCCAAGGAATTGTCGCTGCCGCTAGCCAGCTATTCGGGTAATGGTGAACTTCTGGAACCTAGAGGATATTTCAGGTGGTATAATTATGATACAGATAAGGCTTCGGCTCAGCTGAAGCCTTATTCTACCAGCAACCTGCTGCAGCGCATGAAAGATGCTCATGGAATAGACAAAGGTTTGATAGCCTATAATCTTTCAGCCAATCCCAATCGTAATTTGGTGGGTGCCGTTTATACCCGCCCTGCTGATGCTTCCTGGAGCGGCGAGACCATCGCCTGCGATGTGAGCAGGTACGTGGATGGCTGCAACGGAACAAGCTTCGAGCATGAGCCAACCCTTTCTATCCGATATATCTTCCATATCATGCCGGCAGAAAAGATGGCGGATGATATCAAGCGGAAACTCCTGGAAACAGGAAGAGACAGGGATTACACTTATGAAGATGGAAAGGGCATTTCGGTGGGATTGAAAGACAGAGAGGCCACTATAACATTCCGCCTCAATCTGAATGATGTGACCAACTATTATTTCCATCCCATGAACTATGTAAATAGGCATCATATTTTTGCTGAAGATGAGGAGCATCAGATTAAGGAGACTGATTTCTATCCTTCAGTGGTGCAGCCTAACGGGGTGCAGTGGCGTGTCTATAATTCCGATAAAACCAAGTTCGCCTGGTGGACTTATCGAGGAAAGGATTCCCGTTTCTTTGATCTGAGCTTGAAAAAACTAAATGAAACGTCTCTTAGCTCATGGCACAATCTGGATGGCAAAAACGGACTCAGCAGCCAACCGACCTTTAAGTATGGCGACCGTATCTATGTGGTGGCAATAGCCATTTCAGAAAAAGGTGAGAGGTGTCCTATCGCCAATTTCTCCTGCCAGCTATTCAATCAGTATCCGATGACTATTGATGAACTGAAGGCGGAAAACCAGAATACACGATTGAATTCCTATCTGGATGATCATTACCGCTCTGTCAATATCGTCTCTTTTGATCATGATAATGATGAACAGACCCTCCTGGCTCCTACAGGACCAGATGATAACCAAGACCAGTTGCCTTCTAAATGGAGCAAACGAAGTTATGGTTTTGTCTATCGTGATTTGATCAATTCCGCTCCGGCTGGCAATATGTATGTAAATCCTAAGCATTCACCGCTGCATGGAGAGTACGGACTCTATAAGTCGGCAAATGTACCTGGATGGTCTGGAAGGGGAAACTCTGGTACAGATAACTACCTGTGGTGGCCTACTGCCCAGCTCTACGACCGCACCTACGAAAAAACGAATGGTACGCAATATGGTCATTTTCTCTATATAGATGCCGCCGATGAAAGCCGACAGATTGCCGAAGCTGATTTCAAGGCCGACCTCTGTGTGGGTTCGCAGGTGATTTTGAGTTCTGCTATTGCCGATATGACCACCGGTTCACAGCGCCCGCAGTTGCTGTTTAAACTCTATGGAGTGAATTATGATGAGAACAATCAGGAAACGGAGCGCAGGTTGCTGCACTCGTTCTCATCTGGTAATTTCTCGGGAAACCGTGTGGGAGGTGATGCAGCTAATGTAGGAAAATGGTATCAGGTTTACGGAAAGATGGTGTTGCAGAAGGAGAGTGGAGTGAATAATTTCACCGACTTCAAATTGGTGGTAGATAACATGTGTAAATCTACTTCCGGTGCCGACTATGCCTTCGATGATCTCCGCATCTACACCAAGGCCTCCAAGGTAGATGTTATCCAGAGCTCGCCTATCTGTCCTGGCAAGAATACTGCAAAGGATGCTTCTCTTTCTACCTCCATTCTCATTAAGTTGAGGGCTTTGCAGGAAACCATGGTGGCGCTTGCCGATCATGCAGAGCAGAAAACGCTCTACTTCCGATTCGTAGATGCCGATGGTAACCCGGTGAAGAACGTGAACTATGGAACGGCAGAGAAACCTTGCTATGATTGGGGAACTGCCACCATCTATAATTATGTGGATGAGAGCCGAAAGGTGGATGGAAAACCGATGTACGAGAAACTCAATGACGAGTGGAACGTGGTGCTTGCCAACAGATATTTCAGTCTGCAGTCGAACCAGACTTACTATGTAAGTTTTGCTTTCGATGAGGATGGGGTTGCGGATAAGAACCAGCTTTCGTGGGGAAAGCCTTCGGATGTATGTTCTCTCTATAGTGAGAATTTCCAGATGGTACAGCAGAAGGTGCTGGTTACCGATGCCAACGGTAGCATCACCACCACCGTCACTATTCCTTGCGATGACAATGCTAAGCCTGAATATAACATCAAGGCACAGTTGCAGACTGTTGACCAGAATAATGGCGGTAGCATCCAGTTGAATGGTGTGCTTTATGATTGGTATGTGGATGATGCTACGACTCCGATATTGCGAAACAGTGCCGAGTTCAAGAATATCCCGCTGGGTGTGGGTGAGCATACCATTCGTGTGATTCCTGCAAATGCATCTGGAACCATCACCCAGGGTGGAGTAGATTATCAGATTTGTCTGGATGAGATGTCGTTCAAGCTTCGTGTTGTCAAGAACGGTCCGCAGTTGAATCTGGGTAATGCTGGTGTGGCTTATCCGAATAATTACACCCGTACGGTTCGCATCGGTCTGCCTCAGGTAGCCCTGCTGGCTCAGCAGGAAACCAAGGGAAAGGGCGGATATTTCTGCGTGCCTATCAGCGGTGAGAGCCTGGTGGCAGATAATTCTACCCGTCTCTACTTCGTGAAGGCGGGCGGTAAGGACCATCTGGATGAGTCGCAATATACAAATGTGATGTATCTCTCGGATACCAACGACCCTGCCTATCAGAATAGGATAGGGGAAAGCTTGACGCTGGCTACGCTTCAGGATAATTACATCATGAGAAAATCCAGCCAGTTGAAACTGAAGTTTACACCGCAAACGGGAAATGAATCTGCCACATCTTCTGCGGTTTCCAAGAATGTGCAGTTGCATGAGGGATACTGGTACGAAGGTGTGTTGATATTCCGTGAAGATGGCTTCAAGGGAACCACGGTGCTCTGTTCGGGTGAAACCTATATCCGCTTTGCGGTGGTGCCGGAATATGCCACCTGGAATCCTACGGCCAATAACAAGATGAGTGCGGCATGGAACAATGATGCCAACTGGCGCCGTTCTGTACGTAATGAACTTTATAAAGAGGAGAACCAATATACGGATTATAAGGGTGGCGGATACGTACCGATGAAGTTTACCAAGGTAACGATACCTAATCTGAGCGGACTGTATTTCCCTTCCCTGGGCTATATCGCCTATCAGAAATCTACGGGCATCGCCACCCGTCTGAGCAATGCCAAGGGCGATGCAGCAACGCCGAATATCCAGTATGACATGCTTGCCCGGTGGGATGCCAATGTCGCAGACCACGGACTGGATGCCGACGGCAATCTGGCGTGTGAACCGTTCTATGGCAACACCTGCGACCAGATTTACTTCAAGCCAGGAGGCGAACTGCTCAACCAGTGCTATCTCATCTACAACAAGGCTTGGGTGGAGAAGCAGATGAAGCCAAACACCTGGTATGCCCTCACCTCGCCTTTGCTGGATACCTATGCGGGCGACATCTATGTGCCGGCAGCATCGGGGAGACAGGAGTCGGAGGCATTCAAGCCAATCACGTTCTCCGCTTCGGTAAACAATCGTGTTACCAGTCCTGTATATCAGCGAAGCTGGGATGATGCTTCTGCTGAGGAAGTAACCTTGGGCGGCAGCTACGATGCCTACGACTATGCAGGTACCGGCATCATATTCGAGAAGCAGAATCTCAATGCGCTTTCAGCCCACTGGAGCCACGTATATAATCAGGTGGACAGGAAATATCAGCCTCTGGAGGGCGTGGCTATCAGGATGGGAGATAAATATATGGTGGGTGCATCCGAAGTGTTGCTCCGATTGCCGAAGGCAGATACGCAATACGCCTATGTCTCGGCTTCTCAGCAGCAGAGTTCGCTTTCTGTGAATGTGGATAAGCAGAATGCCCATCGCCTGGTAGTGAATGCCGATGCTCAGGAGAATGCTTTGGGCAAGATGAGTTATTCGCTGGTACAGTTGCAGGATGGCAACAATTATTATCTGGTGGGCAATCCTTATATGGCTACGCTCAGCATGTACAAGTTCCTGAAGGCGAATCCATCGCTACAGTCCAGCTTCTATGTTTACGAGGATGGCGTGCTGAGGCTTTATGATAAGCTCGATATGTCGACCACCACGTATGAGTCGAAGAACGACGTGAAGATTTCGCCGATGCAGTCGTTCTTTGTCCGTCTGAAGGATGGACAGAGTGCATCGCAGCTCAACTTCACTTCTGCGATGACGGTAGATAGAGAAGTGTTTGGCGGTGTGAAGACGACATCGGATGAGGAGTAGAATCTCACGACACTTACCCTTACGGCTGCTGCATCGGGTTATCGCAGCCGTTCGAAGATTGTGATTGATGCCGCTGCCTCTGAGAATTATGATGAGACTGAAGATGGCCAGCTGCTCTATGATGCCCAACTCCAGGATGTACCGGTGGTCTATACGGTGGCTGGCGATGAGGCTGTAGCGCTGAATACCCTGCCGGATGTGGATTGGTTGCCACTGGGCGTGGTAGGCAAATCCTCTTCTGTTGGATTGAAAATTGATGGCATCTCTCGTCTTTCTTCTCCTCTCTATCTATACGATGCTGCCACCCGCAAGTATCAGGAACTGAAGGAGGAAGAAGAGGTGAAGGTGCAGGCAAATGAGCACGGCAGATACTTCCTCACCCAGACTCGCAGTACCACTGGCATCGAAGATGCCGAGGTGGGCGAGAGTGACGTGAAGATCTATTCTCCAGCCCGGGGATTGATCGTCGTATCCAAGGTTGGGGGATCTCTATTAAATAAGGTGGAGGTTTACACCCTCGATGGAAAACTGGTGGCAGCGAAAAAGGCTGAAGGTGCTGTTTCTGTCAGTATCCCGGTTTCCTCTTCGTCCCAGACTGTCTATATTATCAGAGTATCCCTGATGGATACGCAGACTGTAATAACAAAAAAGCTTTCTCTCCGTTGAGAGAAAGCTTTTTCTGTTTCTTATCTTTCTTTATTCCTGCTGATGAGCATCATTCCGCCTGCCATCAGTCTTTTAGATCTGCGAAAAGTTTTGTAAACGGCCGTATCAGATGTCTGGTAGAACAACAGGATGGTTGCCAGCGTCAGATAGATGATGCTGGTTATGGTTACAAGTTCTACAAAGTGCTGTTCTAAGAAATGAATCATATTCTTTTTTTTTTATGCAAGAAAAATCCCATCGCTCTTGCGAACGATGGGATTCTGTTCTGTTAAGCAATGTGTCTGCCTAAGCTGATTACTTACGAAGACCGAGGGCCTTGATGATAGCACGATAGCGATTGATGTCGCGATCATACAAGTAATCGAGCAATGCACGACGCTTTCCTACAAGCTGTGTCAACGCACGTGTTGTAGTATAATCTTTACGGTTCTTCTTAACATGTTCCGTCAAATGAGCAATACGGTATGAGAACAATGCTATCTGGCTCTCAGCAGAACCAGTATCAGAGTTAGACTTTCCGTACTTGCTAAAGATCTCTTCTTTTTTTGCTTTGTCTAAATACATAGCTGTAAAAACTTAATTTAATAAAATATGAATATGTTTAGTTTTGTGCATCTGATGACCTTCCTCACGGTGGTTTCATTAAAAATGCGGTGCAAAGTTACAACTTTTTGGTGAATTATGCAAACTTTTCGGGATTTTTTTGTAATTTTGCACCCAAATTTAAGTATTTAAGGTAAAAATTAAAATGCAAGACATTAGAAACATTGCAGTTATTGCACACGTTGACCATGGTAAGACTACATTGGTCGACAAGATGATGCTCGCCGGTAAGCTGTTCCGCGACGGCCAGGATAACAGTGGCGAAGTGCTCGATTCCAACGACTTGGAGCGCGAGCGTGGTATAACCATTCTCTCAAAGAATGTATCTATCAATTGGAAAGGTACTAAGATTAATATCCTCGATACTCCTGGACACTCTGACTTCGGTGGTGAGGTTGAGCGCGTGCTCAACATGGCTGATGGATGCCTCCTCCTCGTCGATGCTTTTGAGGGTCCGATGCCTCAGACCCGTTTCGTGCTCCAGAAGGCATTGCAGCTCGGACTGAAGCCTATCGTCGTTGTTAATAAGGTAGATAAGCCTAACTGTCGCCCTGAAGAGGTGTACGAGATGGTGTTCGACCTGATGTGCGACCTCGATGCTACAGAAGACCAACTCGACTTCCCAGTAGTTTACGGGTCTGCCAAGAACGGCTGGATGGGCGAGGACTATAATCATCCAACAGACAATATCGATTATCTGCTCGATAAGATTATTGAGGTTATCCCTGCTCCTAAGCAGCTCGAGGGTACTCCTCAGCTCCTTATTACATCACTCGACTACAGCTCTTATACAGGTCGTATCGCCGTAGGTCGTGTACATCGCGGTACATTGAAGGACGGCATGAATGTTACCATCTGCCACCGCGACGGAACCCAGGAGAAGACCAAGATCAAGGAGCTCCACACCTTCGAGGGTATGGGCCACAAGAAGACCGATCATGTAGATTCTGGCGATATCTGTGCCGTTATCGGCTTGGAGAAGTTCGAGATTGGTGATACCATCTGCGACTTTGAGAATCCTGAGCCACTGCCTCCAATCGCTGTCGATGAGCCTACCATGAGCATGCTCTTCACCATCAACGATTCACCATTCTTCGGTAAGGAAGGCAAGTTCTGTACATCACGCCACATCCAGGAGCGCTTGAACAAGGAGCTCGAGAAGAACCTCGCTCTCCGCGTACAGCCTTACGAGGATTCTACCGATAAGTGGATTGTATCAGGCCGTGGTGTGCTCCATCTCTCTGTACTCATCGAGACCATGCGCCGCGAGGGCTATGAGCTCCAGGTAGGTCAGCCTCAGGTTATCTACAAGGAGATTGACGGTGTGAAGTGCGAGCCTGTAGAGGAGTTGACCATCAACGTACCAGAGGAGTTTGCTTCTAAGATGATTGATATGGTAACCCGCCGCAAGGGTGATATGACCTCTATGCTGAACATGGGCGAGCGTGTAGACATCGAGTTCGATATCCCATCACGTGGTATCATCGGTCTGCGTACCAACGTGCTTACCGCTTCTCAGGGCGAGGCTATCATGGCTCACCGCTTCAAGGAGTATCAGCCATACAAGGGTGAAATCAGCCGCCGTTCTAATGGTAGCATGATTGCGCTCGAAACCGGTACAGCCTTTGCTTACGCCATCGATAAGCTGCAGGATCGTGGTAAGTTCTTCATCGACCCGGGTGAGGAGGTTTACGGCGGCGAGGTTGTAGGTGAGCATGTTCACGAAAACGACCTGGTAGTCAACGTAACCAAGGCTAAGCAGCTTACCAACGTGCGTGCTTCTGGTTCTGACGATAAGGCCCGCGTCATTCCTAAGACCGTGATGAGTCTTGAGGAGTGCCTGGAGTATATCCGTGAGGACGAGTACGTAGAGGTAACTCCAAAGAACATGCGTATGCGCAAGATTGAGCTTGATCACCTGAAGCGCAAGCGCAGCAACAAAGACTAAACAGAAATGTTTTTGTGGAGATTTTTTAGAAAGTTTTCATTGCCCTGCTCCCTGGTTATGGGAGCATTGGGCTACCTGATAATCGCCAATGTGCCCTTCCTGGTGCCCATTGGCGATTATTGTGGTCCGAGGTTGGTAAGTCTGATGCCGGTAGTGCTGTTCTCCCTGCTCTATGTTACTTTCTGTAAGATAGAAATCAAGGAGATGAAGCCTAAGGCGTGGCATTTCATCCTCCAGCTCATCCGTACCTCGCTGGCATTGATGATGGTGGTGCTCATCTTTGAGTTCGGTTCAGATTACAGTACCAAACTGATTCTCGAGGGTGCCTTCATCTGCTTCATCTGTCCTACGGCAGCCGCTGTGGCTGTGGTTACGGAGAAGTTGGGCGGCAGTATCGGTTCGCTGACCACTTATACGGTCATCGCCAACATTTTTACGATGATCATCATTCCGAGTCTTTTCCCGATGGTAGAGAAGGGGGCAGACGTATCGTTCCTCATGATGAGTGCGATGGTGTTCCGCAATGTCACTACCGTGCTGGTGGTGCCTCTGCTGCTTGCCTTGCTGAGCCGCCGGTTCCTGCCAAAATGGGTGGATAAGGTGAAGAATGTAAAGGATTTGGGCTTTTATATGTGGTGTTTCAACCTCACGATACTGATGGGCGAAACGGTTCGCAACATGCTCCATGCCGAGGTATCGGGCGTAACGATGCTTCTGCTGCTCTTTGTACCGCTGCTGGTATGTCTCCTCCAGTTTGCCATCGGCAAGGCGGTAGGCAGGCATTTCGGTGCGAGTATCAGTGCCGGTCAGGCGTTGGGACAGAAGAATACGGTAGTGGGCATCTGGCTCACCCTCACCTTCCTGAATCCTCTTGCTGCCGTAGCACCGGGTGCCTATGTAGTATGGCAGAATCTGGTCAATGGCTGGCAACTTTGGTATAAAGAAAAATATGGCAAGCTTAAGTGGTAAGCTTGCCATATTTTTTTGTTTCTAATCCTGAGTAGGGTAGATGAGGTTTTCTTCCCTGATGCAGCAGAGCACCTCATCCAGATATTTTCTGGCTTCATATTTCGCCATAGGCAGGTCGTGGAGCAGGTAGTTGCCACAGTCCTTTGCCGCCTGTCCCGGAATCTCACCCTCGAAATCGGCGATAAACTGGAAGGTGCGCTTCATCAGTTCCACGATGTCCTTGCTCTCCAGGTCGCCCTTGATAAGGAGATAGTTGCCCGTGAGGCATCCCATCGGTCCCCAGTAGATGATGCGGTCCTTCCACTCCTCGTCGTTGCGCAGGTAAGTGGCAGCCAGGTGCTCGATGGTATGGATGGCACCATTGTGCAGACAAGGCTCCTGGTTAGGCACCTTCATGCGGATATCGAATGTTGTGATGACTTCTCCGCCTACTTCGTCCTTACGGCTCACGTAGATGCCGCGGAGCAGCTTATTGTGATTGATTGTAAAACTTGGAATCTTATTCATCTTTTTTATAATGTTGAATGTTGAGTGTTGAATGTTGAATGTTAAGTGTTGAATATTGAGTGTTAAATATTGAGTGAAGAATCATTCAACATTCAACACTCAACATTCAACACTTCTAAAGACTTTCGAGGAAAGCCTTGGTAACATTGAAAGAGCCTTCAGCCATTTTAGCCCAGAAGTCGAAATACTGCTGTGCCTTGGTATCTTTCAGCGGTACATCGCTGATGATGCGGAAGGAGATGAAAGGCGTCTTGTAGATGTGGCAGGTCTGGGCGATAGAGCTGCTCTCCATATCCACCGCCATCGCCTGAGGGAAGTGTTCCAGGATAGAGCGCATCTTCTCCTTGCTGTCTACAAACCATTCGCCGCTCACAATCTGTCCGGCGTGGATCTTCGGGTGCCTATTGCCCGGCAGGTTGTTGATGGCGAGTGCCTTCTCCACATATTCCTTAGGTGTTTTGAAGGAAGCAGGCATGCCCAGAATCTGTCCGAATTCGCATTCCTCGCCGCAGTAGGCATCGTGGTAAACGCAGTTGGTTGCCACCACCACCTCAGTCACGTTGAGGTTGATATCAGCGCCTCCAGCCACGCCAGAAGAGATAACAAGGTCTGGGTGATAGTTGTCAATCATTTCCACGGCACCTATGGTACTGTTCACCTTACCGATGCCGCATTGTTGCATCACCACCTCGTTATTGCCTATCTTTCCGATAACGAAGTCTTTATAATTTTTTCTCTCAACCTGCGATTCGGTCAATAATGTTTTGAGTTGCGCAAACTCCTTGTCCATCGCAACGATAATTCCTATTTTCATATTGTATACTAACTTTTGGGTGCAAAGTTACTAAAAATATTGCAGAGAGTAGCAAAGTTTAAGGAGTTTTTAAGGAAAAAGGCTTTTAAAGGTAAAAAGGTAAAAAAGTAAAAAGAGCCTTAACCCTTTATAACCCCATTCCCTCGTAAATTTATATAGCCCCTGGTGTGTTCTTACATCAGGGGCTTTTAACATTACGGGGGACCAGCGATGGAATCGCTGGGAACGGGGACGAACGGGGGTAGGCTCTTTTTACCTTTTTACTTTTTTACCTTTTTACCTTTAAAAGTTTCTAGAAGTTAACTCCGAAATTGAGCTGGAGGGCTCCATTGCGCGATTTGTCGAAACTGTCGTGGCAGATGTTGGCAAGACCGATGTCGTAGGTGAGATCGGCATAGAACATGTCGTAGCCGATGCCGCAGCCGATGCGGATACCACCATCAAGGCGGCGGAAGTTTGCATCCTTGAACGAACTCTCTGCTTCACGCTCGGCAAAGTTCTTGATCTTGCCTCCTACACCTACGGCAAAATAGCCGCCTACCTGAGGCTGGATGGAGAAGTGGTCGTCTACCTCGTACTTGTACTTCAGTACGGCTGGAATCTCAAGATAATTGAGGTCGTAGGTCATCTTCTTGCCTTCAGGAAGATCCTTCTTGCCACCTTTCTCTATATACGAAAGTCCGGTTTCGAGATAGAGTGGGGCGCTGTCGGTCAATGGGATGCCGGCTACTACGCCCACATTCAGGCCGGTCTGCCAGTCGCCACCATCCAGACGGGAATCGTCGGAATTGACAAAGGTGAAGGCAGGACCGATGCGGAATCCGTAATACGGGCTGCCATAGTTGTGGTTGTAACGGTAGTCGAGATGCCCCGTCTGCTTGTTATAATATCTGCTGTCACGATAATTCTGTGCTGCTGCCGGCATCAGAGCCAGGAGCAATGCCATCATGATGAATGCTAATCTTTTCATAATTCTTATTCTTTTATACATTAATATATTCTGTTTGAAGAAACTTGTTTTACGATGCAAAGGTAGGGATAAAAAACGAAACGGCAGCGAGCGTTTCCCTAAATGATAGAGGGGAACCCCTATTTCTGACCTAATACAACTTTCTCAACAAAAAAAATATAAATTTTTGCTATATTTTTTTGTTTTGTCTCCAATTTGTGCTATCTTTGCCTTCAAATTATAAACGTTTATATAGAAATATGAAATTTTTGAAGAAGTATCTACTGGATATTCTGGTAGTTATTGCATTTGCAATCATCTCCTTCGTCTACTTTATGCCTGCCGATATGGACGGACGAATCCTCTTCCGACATGATGCAGCAGCAGGAAAGGGACTGGGACATGAAAAGGAACTCTTCCAGCAGCAGACGGGAGAGACTACACGATGGACGAACTCGGTGTTTGGCGGTATGCCTACCTATCAGATGTCGCCTTCGTATGACAGTAATCAGGTGCTCAGCCAGATTGTGAAGGCATATCATCTGTGGTTGCCAGACTATGTTTGGTATGTCTTTGTATACCTCCTGGGCTTCTATATCATGCTGCGTGCCTTCAACTTCAGACAGTCGCTGGCAGCGCTGGGAAGTATCATCTGGGCATTCTCGTCCTACTTTTTCATCATCATCGCTGCCGGACATATCTGGAAGGTATGGGCGCTGGCTTATCTGCCTCCGATGATTGCGGGCGTGGTGCTTGCCTATCGGGGCAAGTATCTCAAGGGACTGCTCCTTACTGCCATCTTCTCGGCTTTCGAGGTGCAGGCTAACCACGTGCAGATGACTTATTACTACCTCTTTATCATCCTCTTCATGGTGATTGCCTTTCTGGCAGATGCCATTAAGAAAGGTGAACTCGCACGCTTCGGAAAGGCTACGGCGGTATGCGTGGTGGGTGCCCTCATCGGTATCTCGCTCAACCTCTCGAACCTTTATCATACTTGGCAGTATGGTCAGGAAACCATGCGAGGAAAGAGTGAACTTGTAAAGAAAAACTCAGCTAACCAGACCAGCAGCGGTCTGGATAGAGACTATATCACACAGTGGAGCTACGGTATCGACGAAACTTGGACGCTGATGATTCCGGATGCCAAGGGCGGTGCTTCTGTTCCGCTGGCGCAGAACCAGAAGGCGATGGAGAAGGCTGATCCTAACTTTGTGCAGATTTACCAGCAGCTGGGACAGTACTGGGGCAACCAGCCGGGAACGAGCGGACCGGTATATGTAGGTGCCTTCGTCTGCATGCTCTTTATTCTGGGTCTGTTTATCGTGAAGGGCCCGATGAAGTGGGCGCTGCTTGCTGCCACCATCCTGAGCATCCTGCTCGCCTGGGGTAGAAACTTCATGCCGTTTACCAATTTCTTCCTCGATTATGTGCCGATGTATGCCAAGTTCCGAACGGTGGCATCTATCCTGGTTATCGCAGAATTCACCATCCCGCTCCTGGCGATGATGGCGCTGAAGAAGATTGTAGATGAGCCGGAGATTCTGACAGAGAAGATAAAATATGTATATGCCAGCTTTGGTCTGACAGCAGGCTTCTGTCTGCTCTTTGCCATCATGCCGGGCGTATTCTTCCCAGATTTTGTATCGGTACAGGAGACACAGGCGCTGCAGCAGTTGCCTCAGGAGTATATCTCTCCAATCATGAGCAATCTGACGGATATCCGCAAGGGCATCTTCACATCCGACTGCTGGCGTTCGTTCTGGATTATCCTCATCGGTTCGGCACTGCTGATGCTCTTCAAGATGAAGAAGCTGGGCAAGGAATATATGATTGCCGGTATCGCTGTGCTCTGTCTGGTGGATATGTGGATGGTGAACAAGCGCTATCTCTACGATGATATGTTCGTAGACAAGGCGCAGCGCGATACACCGCAGCAGATGACCGAGACCGACAAGATTATCTGCCGTGACAAGGCACTCGACTACCGTGTGCTGAATCTGGCATCGAATACATTCAATGAGAACGAGACCTCTTACTACCACAAGAGCATCGGCGGTTATCATCCAGCCAAGCTCCGTCGCTACCAGGAGATGATTGATGCACATATCGCTCCTGAGATGCAGAAGACGATGCAGGCGGTAGCTGCTGCGGGCGGCGATATGACAAAGGTGAACGGCGACAGTATCTATCCGGTATTGAACATGCTGAATACCAAATACTTCATCATGCCGCTGCAGGGCGGACAGACCGTTCCGGTTCAGAATCCGTATGCCTACGGCAATGCATGGTTCGTAGACGAGGTGAAGTATGTGAACAATGCCAACGAGGAAATTGATGGCGTGGGCAAGGTGAACCTCCGACACGTGGCTGTGGCTGATGCCAAGTTTAAGGAACAGCTGGCGCAGAGCGTGAAGCAGGATGATACTTCGGTGGTGAAGATGACGCAGTATAAGCCGAACAACCTGACTTACGAGGTGAAGTCGAGCAAGGGCGGCGTGATCGTATTCTCTGAGATTTACTATCCGGGCTGGACGGCTACGGTAGATGGACAGCCGGCTGAGCTGGGCAGAGTGAACTATATTCTGCGTGCGTTGAACGTGAAGGCAGGCAGCCATAAGGTTGTGCTCGATTTCCATCCTCAGTCGCTCAAGAATACCGAGACCGTGGCTTACATCGGCTATGGCGTTCTGGCTCTCCTTATTATAATAGGTGTAGTGGTTGAGGTGAGAAAACGCAAGAAGGCTTCTCCGGAAGTGAATGAATAAAAAGGAAAAAGACTTATGCTGTTTCGCACAGAAATAGATATTCCGAAGGCCGACTTCGAGATAGGGGCGGCAGAGCGGATGCTCTTTGTGGGCAGTTGCTTTGCCGACAATCTGGGTAGGCGGTTTGTGGAGAACCGCTTCCGGGCTACGGTGAATCCCTTCGGGGTGATGTATAATCCGGCAAGCATTCTCCATACGGTAGAGAAATGTTCCGAGGTGCGTCCCCGTGTGGCTGTCTTTACGCTGGGTACCAACCATGTGTATATCCTGAAGGAGACGGGCGAGATAGTGGACAACTGCCAGAAGCGCCCGCAGCGCCTCTTCGAAGAGCGGGAACTGAGCGTGGACGAATGTGCCGGCTATCTGCAGAAGGCTATCAATCTGCTGAAATCGCAGACCGCAGCATCTGATGGCAGTGAAGGCACTCTGAAGGTAATCATCACGGTAAGCCCTATCCGCTATGCCAAATACGGCTATCACGGGAGTCAGCTTTCGAAGGCTACGCTCCTGCTGGCAGCCGATAAGCTGGTGAAGGAGAATCCCGGAGTGGTGAGCTATTTCCCGGCTTACGAGATTATGAACGATGAACTCCGTGACTACCGCTTCTACAAGGAAGACATGCTGCACCCGAGCGAACAGGCTGTGGAATATATCTGGGAGCGGTTCCGGGCAACCTACTTCGGCAAGGCAGCCGAGCAGTTTCTGGAAGACTGGCGGCCTATCCGCGAAGCACTCGGCCATAAGCCCTTCCATCCCGAGAGCGAGGAACATCAGAAGTTCATCGCCAGGACGGAAGAGAAAAAAAGACAATTTGAGGAGAAATATCATCTCTTATAAAATGGAGAAATATTATCTCTTATAAAATAAAGAATATTTAAATAACAAGACAATGACATATACTATTGAAAAGGTAACCACACTGATAGGTGCGCGTCGCTATGGAGACAATGATACCAACATCGGTTTTATCCTGACCGATAGTCGTTCACTTTGTTTCCCAGAGGAAACTCTGTTCTTTGCGCTCAAGTCGGAGCGCAATGATGGTCATAACTACATCCCTGAGCTGTATCGCAGAGGTGTGAAAAACTTTGTTGTAACGAATGTGCCTAAGGGCTATGCTTCTGATTATCCGGGAGCCAACTTCCTGAAGGTAGTAAACACGCTCGAGGCTCTCCAGCGTCTGGCTGAGCGCCATCGTGACGAGTTCAACATCCCTATCGTAGGCATCACGGGTTCAAACGGCAAGACCATGGTCAAGGAGTGGCTCTACCAGCTGCTCTCGCCAAGCATGTTTGTTACCCGCAGTCCGCGCAGTTACAACTCTCAGATAGGTGTGCCATTGTCGGTATGGCTGATGAACGAGCAGACCCAGGTGGGCGTTTTCGAGGCAGGTATCAGTATGCCTGGCGAAATGCTTGCCCTGCGTGACATCATCCAGCCAACCATCGCCGTACTGACCAATCTGGGTGCTGCGCATCAGGAGAACTTCTCTTCCTTGGAGGAGAAATGCCGGGAGAAACTCATCCTCTTCCATGACGCAGAGACCGTAATCTATGATGGCGATGACGAGGTTATCAACAAGGTGATAGCCGAATATCCCGACTATAAAGGCGAGAAACTCTTCTGGTCGCTCAAGAATGCGGAGGCTCCTTTCTATGTGAAGAACATCGAGAAGCAGCAGAGCGTGAGCGTGATTACCTATATATATAAAGGTGAGGAAGACAGCTTCTCTATCCCGTTCATCGACGATGCGTCTGTACAGAATGCCATCATCTCTGCCGTCGTGGCATCGAAACTCGGTCTTTCGGCTGAAGATATCGACAAGCGCATGACACAGCTCGAACCTGTGGCAATGAGGCTGGAGGTGAAGGTTGGACAGCACGGATGTACGCTGATCAACGACAGCTACAACAGTGATATCAATTCGCTTGATATCGCCCTCGACTTCATGAACCGCCGTCCAGACCATCGCGGCCGTCGCCATACGCTGATATTGAGCGACATCTACCAGAGCGGTCAGGAACCGGAGGCTTTATATAAAGAAGTGAGCGATTTAGCCCGCAAACGTGGCGTGGTAAAGTTCATCGGTATCGGTCCTGAGCTCTGCAAGCAGCACGATGTAATTCAGATTTCAGAGAAGTTCTTCTTCCCGAATGTAGAGGAATTCATCGCCAGCGAGGTGTTTGCTTCCCTGCGCGATGAGGTGATTCTGCTGAAGGGCGCCCGCCAGTTTGGCTTCGACCAGCTCACTGAACTGCTGGTACAGAAGGTACACGAAACAACGCTGGAGGTGAATCTCAACGCCGTGGTAGCCAATCTGAACTACTACCGTGCGTTTATGAAGCCGGAAACCAAGCTGGTATGCATGATCAAGGCAGACGGCTATGGTGCAGGTGCCGTGGAGATAGCCAAGACCCTGCAGGATCATCGTGTAGACTATCTGGCTGTGGCTGTAGCCGATGAGGGTGTTACGCTGCGCAAGAACGGCATCACCAGCAACATCATGATCATGAATCCGGAGATGACCGCCTTCAAGACCATGTTCGATTACGACCTGGAGCCGGAGGTTTACTCTTTCCGTCTGCTCGATGCGCTCATCAAGGCAGCCGAGAAAGAGGGCGTAACCGGTTTCCCTGTCCATATCAAACTGGATACCGGCATGCACCGCATGGGCTTCGACCCTGAGAACGATATGGAGGAACTCATCGGCAAGCTGAAGCACCAGAATGCCATCATCCCACGTTCTGTGTTCTCTCACTTCGTGGGTAGCGATGACGACAGCTTCGATGATTTCTCAGCTCATCAGTTTGAACTCTTCGACAAGGGCAGCAAGCAGTTGCAGGCAGCCTTCGACCATAAGATATTGCGCCATATCTGCAATTCGGCAGGTATCGAGCACTTCCCGGAGCGCCAGCTGGATATGTGTCGTCTGGGACTCGGACTCTATGGCATCAATTCGCGCAACAACAAGACCATCAACTGCGTGAGCACCCTGAAGACAACCATTCTGCAGATGCACAACGTGAAGGCAGGTGACAGTGTGGGCTACAGCCGCAAGACCATCCTCGACAGAGACAGCGTCATCGCAGCCATCCCTATCGGATATGCTGACGGACTGAACCGCCGTCTGGGCAACCGTCATGCCTACTGTCTGGTGAATGGTCAGAAGGCAGATTATGTGGGCAACATCTGTATGGATGTGGCTATGATAGACGTGACCGACATCGCTTGCAAGGAAGGAGATTCGGTAGAAATCTTCGGCGAGCATCTGCCAGTCCAGACACTGAGCGATATCCTCGAGACCATCCCTTACGAGGTGCTGACCACCATCAGCAACCGTGTGAAGAGAGTTTACTTCCAGGACTAGGAAGTGAAGAGGGAAGAACGAAGAGGGAAGAATGAAGACCGATTCGGTAAAAAATCATTTAAAAAACGTATAAAAATAGAGAAATCCTATCAGAAAATGTTCTGATAGGATTTTTTTTGCGTAAATTTTTCCATCAAAACGTATTGTAATTGAAGAAAAAAGTGTATCTTTGCACACAACAAATCATCTAAAGACAAAAGAGGGTGCTCCTTGTCGAGTATTTTCTAACAATTAAACAATTCAAAAAATTAAAATGGAACAAGTATTTAGCTATATTATCAGTCTCGGTGCGAGCGTGATGATGCCTATCATCTTCACGGTTATCGGTCTGTGTATTGGCATGAAATTCGGAAAGGCTCTGAAGTCGGGACTCTTCGTAGGCGTGGGTTTCGTAGGCTTGGGCGTGGTAACAGCATTGCTGACTACCAACTTCAACGACCCATTGAAGGCTATTTCTGACATCTACCACCTACAGTTAAACGTTTTTGACATGGGATGGCCTGCAGCTGCAGCTGTAGCTTACAATACAGCAGTGGGCGCATTGATTATCCCAATATGTCTGGGTGTCAACTTCCTGATGTTGATTACCAAGACAACACGTACCGTAAATATCGACCTCTGGAACTACTGGCACTTCGCCTTTATCGGTGCGGTGGCTTACTTCGTGATGGGCCAGAGTTTGCTTTGGGGCTATTTCGCAGCTATCGTCTGCTACATCAACACGCTGGTCTGTGCAGATCTGACAGCCGACAGATTCCAGAAATATTATGATTTGGATGGTATCTCAATTCCGCAGCCATTCTGCCAGAGTTTTATGCCATTCGCAATCGTTTTCAATAAACTCTTCGATATGATTCCGGGCTTCTCTAAGCTCGATATTGATGCAGAGGGACTGAAGAAGAAGTTTGGTGTGCTCGGTGAGCCACTGGTACTCGGTGTTATCGTAGGTGCCCTGATAGGTTGGGCAGCCCAGCTCGATATCAAGAAGATTCTCTTCCTGGGTGTAACGATGGGAGCCGTGATGGAGCTAATTCCTCGTATTACAGCCCTGTTTATCGATGGTTTGAAGCCTATCTCAGAGAAGACACAGGAGTTGGTGAAGACCAAGTTTAACGGCAAGAAGGTTCATATCGGTATGAGTCCTGCCCTGGTTATCGGTCATCCTACTACCTTGGTAGCATCTGTGATTCTGATTCCGGTTATCCTGGCTATCGCAGTCTTCCTGCCAGGCAACCAGTTCTTGCCTTTGGCTTCGTTGGCAGGTATGTTCTACCTCTTCCCAATGATTCTGCCGTTTACAAGAGGTAATGTGGTGAAGACGCTTATCATCGGTCTGGTAACCCTCGTCATCGGTCTCTACTTCGTTACCGATATGGCACCAGATTTTACGCTGGCAGCCAACCAGGTTTATGCAGCTACAGGCGATAATGCCGCTCATATCCCTGACGGATTCTCAGGCGGTGCACTCGATTTCGCATCCTCTCTCTTTGGATGGGTTATCTATCGCGGTGTGAAGCTTTCATACGTAGGTATGGGTGTTCTCGCAGTCATCACAATAGCCATGATGGTTATCAACCGTCAGCGCATCGTGAAGGAAGAGAGAAAGGTAAAAGGGTAAAAGGTAAAAAAGTAAAAACAAGATAATTATGAAGAAATTAACATTAATATTAGCAGCAATGGTATTAACAGCAAGTCAGGCTTTTGGCCAGTGTGGAAAATGTGGTTATGAAGTGAAGGCTGAAAATGCCTATACTAACTACAACGTTCGTTATGCAAGCAATCCGATGGATGCAAAGCACTATACAACAGACCGTCTTCGCGGTGAATTCGCTATCGAGAAGGTGTTCGCTCCAGGCGAGGTAAACTGGACATACACCATGTTCGACCGCTTCCTCATCGGTGGTGCTGAGCCAACAACTGCTCCACTGAAGCTGACTTCTATCGCTCCTCTCTATACAGACAAGCCAAACGATCAGAAAAATCTGCTCGACAACCGCGAGTTGGGTATCATCAACATCGGTGGCGAGGGTACTGTTACCGTTGACGGCAAGAAGTATACACTCGCTTTCCAGGAGGCTCTCTATGTAGGTCGTGGTGCCAAGAACATCGAGGTAAGCAGCAAGAATGCAGCTAAGCCAGCTAAGTTCTATATGAACAGCGCTTGTGCTCATCAGACATATCCTACCAAGAAGGTTACCCTGAAGGATGCCAACAACATTAAGGCTGGTAGCCTGAAGGAGAGCAATGACCGCGTAATCCACCAGTTGATTATCGACGGTGTAGCCGGTGTTCGTACCTGCCAGTTGCAGATGGGTGTTACTGAGTTGAAGGAGGGTTCTGTATGGAACACCATGCCAGCTCATACTCACCTCCGCCGTATGGAGACTTACCTCTATTATAATGTACCAGAGGGTCAGAAAATTCTCCACGTAATGGGTGAGCCACAGGAGACACGTCCTATCTGGTTGAACAACGAGCAGGCTGTGATTGCTCCAGAGTGGTCTATCCACTGTGCAGCAGGTACCAGCAACTATACCTTTATCTGGGGTATGGCTGGTGAAAACCTTATCTACAACGATATGCAGGTAGTGAAGATTCCTACATTGGAATAAAGAAAAAGATAAAAGGCAACCTGGCTTATAATGACATAAGCCAGGCTTTGCCGTCTAAATAGTAATCTAAAATAAAAATAAGTATAACGCTTAAAAACTTTTTGCAAAATGAGTCCTATTACAACAAGCAAAATGTCCAACTTCCGTTGGGTAATCTGTGCGCTGCTCTTCATCGCAACCACTGTCAATTACATGGACCGTCAGGTTCTCTCTTTAACATGGAAAGACTTCATTGCTCCAGAATTCCACTGGACAGATGACGACTACGGTACCATCACCGGTCTTTTCTCAATCTTCTATGCCATCGCTAACCTCTTCGCAGGTAAGTTTGTGGATTGGATGGGCACCAAGAAAGGTTATCTCATCGCTATCTTCGTATGGTCAACAGGTGCTGTGATGCACGCCGGTTGCGGTTGGGTAGCTATGCAGATGGAAGGATATGATTCTATCGAGGCGCTCCGCATGGTACAGGCTGGTAGTGATGCAGCCGTAGCGATTGCTACAATCAGCGTATGGCTGTTCCTCTCTTGCCGTTTGATTCTTGCTGTGGGTGAGGCAGGTAACTTCCCAGCAGCCATCAAGGTAACAGCAGAGTATTTCCCTAAGAAAGACCGTGCTTTCTCTACCGCTATCTTCAACAGTGGTGCTTCAGTAGGCGCTTTGGCAGCTCCAGCTACCATTCCATTGTTGGCTCGCAGCATGGGCTGGGAGTGGGCTTTCATCATCATCGGTGTGCTCGGTTACGTATGGATGGGCCTCTGGGTATGGCTCTATGACAAACCATCTAAGAGCAAGCATGTTAATAAGGCTGAACTTACTTATATTGAACAAGATGAGGACCTCGAAAAGGTTGAGGCTGAGAAAGAGACAGAAACTGCCGCTGAGGAGAAAACTATCGGCTTCCTGAAGTGCTTCAGCTACCGTCAGACCTGGTCATTCATCGTAGGTAAGTTGATGACTGATGGTGTTTGGTGGTTCTTCCTCTTTTGGGCACCTGCATACTTCTCTGACCAGTATGGTTATTCTTCAGATTCAGGTATGGGTATCGCCCTTATCTTCACTCTCTATGCTATTGTAACCGTATTGAGTATTGGTGGTGGTTACTTGCCAACCTACTTTGTTGACAAGAAGGGTATGAATCCATATATCGGTAGAATGCGTGCGATGTTGATTTTCGCTTGCTTCCCATTGCTTGGTCTGATTGCCCAGCCTATGGGTGAGTACAGTGCATGGTGGCCAGCTATCATCATCGGTTTGCTCGGTGCAGGTCATCAGGCATGGTCAGCTAACCTCTATTCAACCATCGGTGATATGTTCCCTAAGTCAACTGTAGCTACCATCACCGGTATTGGTGCAATGGCAGGTGGTATCGGTTCTTTCCTGATTAACAAGGGTTCCGGTATGCTCTTCACCTATGCAGAGGGTCAAGGTTCAGCCTTCAGTTTCATGGGCTTCGATGGCAAGCCAGGTGCCTACATGATTGTATTCTGCATCTGTAGTGTTGCTTACCTCGTAGGCTGGTGCATCATGAAGGCATTGGTTCCTAAGTACAAGCCAATCGTAGTAGAATAATGAAAAGGTAAAAAAGTAAAAAGGTAAAAAGGTAAAAAGCCTAGCGGAATGTTAACCAGCGAGGTGCCCTTTTTACCTTTTTACTTTTTTACCCTTTTACCTTTAAATAAATCCTTGCTGTTTGAGGGCTTCGATAAACCCAACGCTCATCGCCTCGCAATCCTTCTTGGTATAGCGGATGTCGGTAAAAACCTGGGCTAGGGTCTCTACGTTGTTGATGCGAACGAACTCCTTGTTTTCTTCAAGAGCTTCCTTCTCTGCATAGAAGTCGTCAATCTTCTCAGGGGTATAATCCTCGAAATGCTCGTGGTGGATGATGCTGCGCAGAGGGAGACGGTCGCTTAGGGCTGGATGCTCTGCAGGCCAGCCGATGGTCAATGTGGCTACTGGCATTACGAGCTTAGGGAGCTTCAGGGTGTCGATGATCATCTTTGGCATGTAAACCGTTGTTCCCAGGAAACAGGTGCCTAAACCGGCTTCTTCTGCCAGATTGGTGAAGGTCTGGGTAAAGAGAAGGGCATCGGTAGCTGCATTCATGAAAGAGAGAATGTTGTCATAGCCCGGGGTTCCCTTGCGGTTCTCTGCCCAGAGGGTTGTGCGGCGATAATCGGCACAGATGGTGAGGACGACAGGGGCTCCTGTTACCATCGGCTGGTTGAAGTGTGCTGGTGCCAGCGCCTTCTTTCCTTCTTCGCTTCTTGTTACCACAACGCTGTAAAGCTGCAGGTTTCCCATTGTCGGGGTGCGCTCTGCCTCTTCCAAAAGGCGGTTCAGGAGTTCTTCAGATACTTCCTTCTCTGCATATTTTCTGATGCTTGTTCTGTTCTTAATCGATTCCATATCTTTTTTATTTTACCTTAATTCCGCAACACTATAGTTTAACATTATTTATAAGTGCCTGAGCAACAAA
>ERZ791815.172-NODE-172-length-67723-cov-22.135751_pt1 | contig 67723 bp, 45 predicted proteins | sample MGYA00510302_ERZ791815 | MGnify/ENA primary metagenome ERZ791815 (study PRJEB30046, sample SAMN00791995) | human gut metagenome | study: EMG produced TPA metagenomics assembly of the A metagenome-wide association study of gut microbiota in type 2... | reverse complement strand
CATAAAAAACACCCCAAAAGTTTTGTGTCTAACTTTTGGGGTGCAGTACAAAATACATTGAGATGGTCTTTTTTGCATTTTTATACTGAAGATAAACAACGTTAAAGAAAAATCACTTCAAATCAACATCCGAATTTTTTTTGTATATTTGGAATATTAGAGTTTATTCCACTCAAAATATATGAGTTTGTCTAAATTTTGCTCGGGCCAAGTTTAAAAGTTTCTTTCAAGGATATTTTATTGTTTTCACTTGTCAGATAGCAAGCTATCTGACAAGTGAAAACGGAAAGAAAGACCAGAAGAAAATGCAAAGAGGTCCTTATCGAAAAATTCAGACGGACCTAAAAAATTCAAAAACGGATTGTTCCGGATCATTCATAATCATACGCATACATAGATCCAATAATTTTCAGCGTATCTTAATCACAGAAAACAAACAACCAATAAAAAAACTTGTTTGTTATTATTAATCAACCGGTAAAATTACTTTTAATAACCATATAAATAAAATAGCCTATGAAACAGAAAAAAATACTAACTCTCACACTCTCTCAACTAAAGCAACTATATAAACAAGAACTTCCTGCACTTATATCAATCGCACTAAATAGCCCCAATGAAGAAAAATTCAAAACACAATTAAATGTATTTATAGATACTATACCGACAAACAATACTCAAGAAACGATCAAAATGTTGATAAACTACGATGGAAAATCTATCTTCGAACTCTCTACGGGACAAAACATACAAATAAAAACAATATCTCTTTTATATAGATTTCTCAGAGAAAGTTTAGATAACGAAGAAATACCAACAGATCTATTCATCGATTTATACTTTCTATTTAAAGGATCAGAAAACAATTATATCGCCTCATCTTTACAACAAATCAAAAATCGTACACGTCGATGGGAAAGCGGTCTGGATAAGAAAGTAATAGAAATCAGGGAACAAAATAAGGAACGAATTTTACATATTCTGATACAAAAAATCGAAAATAGGAAAACGGCATCTCGTTATCATTTCGAATCTGGCCTAAGCTATAATGAGAAATACGAACTTGTCAAAGAATGGTGGAATGATTTTAGATTTCATCTTTCGACAGCTGTAAAAAGTCCCAAAGAACTGAATAGATTTTTAGGAAATTCTCTCTCTGACGAAACCATGTATCTATTGCAACGGGCAAAAAAAATCGGAATGCCGTTCTTTGTCACTCCGTATTATCTTTCACTATTAAATATAAATGAAGAAGGATATAATGATATTTCTATACGTAGTTATATCTTATATTCTCCCGAATTAGTCGAGACATACGGCCATATAAAAGCTTGGGAAAAAGAAGATATTGTAAAAGACGGAAGGCCAAATGCTGCCGGTTGGTTGCTTCCTGAAGGTCATAACATTCACAGACGTTATCCAGAAGTAGCAATTCTCATACCTGATACAATGGGACGAGCCTGTGGAGGTTTATGTGCGTCTTGTCAAAGGATGTATGATTTTCAAAGTGAACGGTTAAACTTCGAATTCGAAAATTTACGCCCGAAAGAAAGCTGGGAGAAAAAACTCAAACGACTAATGGACTATTTCGAAACGGATACTCAATTACGCGATATACTCATTACCGGAGGCGATGCATTAATGAGTCAGAACAAAACTTTACGCAATATATTAGAAGCGGTTTACCGAATGGCTGTCCGTAAACGTAAAGCAAACAAAAATCGTCCTGAAGGAGAAAAATATGCAGAACTGCAACGCATCCGGTTAGGATCACGTCTTCTGGCTTATTTGCCGATGCGCATCGACCAAGAATTGATCGACATACTTAAAGAGTTCAAAGAAAAAGCTTCCGCAATCGGTGTCAAGCAATTTATTATACAAACACATTTTCAAACACCGCTCGAAGTCACTCCCGAAGCTAAAAATGCTATCCGAAAAATACTATCTGCCGGATGGTTGATTACTAACCAGCTTGTATATACAGTAGCTACTTCCCGCCGAGGACATACAACTCGTCTTCGCCAGATTCTTAATCATTTAGGAGTAGTCTGTTACTACACCTTTTCGGTAAAAGGATTTAACGAGAATCATGCCGTATTTACTCCTAACAGCCGTTCCTTACAAGAACAACACGAAGAAAAAATTTATGGCAACCTTTCTGCCGAGCAAGCAAAAGAATTGTGTTCTATCCTTGAATCCGGAGAAAACACAGCGAATAGTCTCCGTTCTTTCTTGAGCAAACATCATCTACCTTTTGCCGCTACAGACAGAAATGTGTTAAATCTCCCGGGAATAGGTAAAAGCATGACATTCCAAACGATCGGAATTACTGAAGATGGAAAACGAATATTACGCTTCGATCACGACCATACCCGTAAACACAGTCCGATTATCGATAAAATGGAATATGTTTATATCAAAGAAAACAAATCTATTGCAGAATATTTGCGCCAGCTCATAAAAATAGGAGAAGATGCCGAAGATTATGCAACAATCTGGGAATATTATCAAGGAGAAACAGAACCCCGTTTCAAACTCTATGAATATCCGGAACTTCCATTTCAAGTAACAAAACAAATCAGTAATTTGGTTATAAACTAACTACGGAGAAAAAATTATTCTGAATAATACTTTATTTGTATTATTCAGAATAACCAGCCTAACCCTTAACACCTAAAATTTTACCATTTCCATATAATCGAGATTCCAACCTTCTATACCTAAGACAGGATTCTCTCCTTGTAAATCTTTTGCATTAAATTCAAGAATCACTTGCTTGCTCTCTCCAGGCAATAAAGAAAAATAATTGTCACTATAATAAACCGGAAGCACCCGTTCTTTTGATCTATCACGCAAAACTTTCAAACGAGTCATCAACGCAATATTCTTTCCTGCATTTTTAATATCGACCGTCAAAAATACCTTTCCTCCACTTTTTTCCCGATAGAGACTATATTGCAAGTCGGCCGGAAGCATATTCGACAAATCGGAATACTCTTGATACTCATTTCCCCTCCAATAGAAATTATCGGCAATAATTTTATTTCCGTCTTTCAGTTCCAATTTTATAAAATGAACCGGAGAAAGTTTTTTCGGATAAACGATAGACATACAATCCGTAACGGTATCAGATCCGGAATCCAGTCGTACTGAATCTCGCAACATTAAAGTACCGTCCATATTATAGATACGCACTTCTGCAATCAAATTTTTATATCCTTGGCGAGTATTATTCGCAACTTTGACTTTATCAAGCTGACTATCCCATAGAATATGCAACGGTTCTAAAGCTTTTTTACAACCATAATAACCGGCTGTCTGCTCAAGGTAATAATCATAAGTCTGCCATACAGTGCTCGGCCATGCAGACTGACTCATCCACATCAACATACCATTACTATGAGCACCGACAAAAGATTCGAACATAGCCTTATGATTTTCCATATTGACCATCTGCGCTTTCTTGCAAAAATCCTGCAAATCAGAGGCCTTGCCATAACGGTTCACTGCATTCATAAAACCGGATGCACCTTGCGCCGAATGAATACAAAAATCATGTAGCCCCCAGACATCATTCACCGGCCAATATTTATCTTCCGGCAACATCTTCTTCATACTTTCTATTGAGGGAATATTAGGCATTCCCATCTCCGAGTGAAGTTTCCTATGCGTTCTTATCTTAAAATAATGCCTCGGATTCTGAACGCTGTAAGGTCCAAATCCAGAAACCGTACCAGCCGCAGAATGAGGTATATACAAACGAGTTCCGTCCAACAAAGATGTTTGCTCTCGCAACACCTTATTTAATGTTTCCGGAGGATTACCCTCATTGCGTCCGCAATACAAAGCTATCGAAGGATGATTTCTAAAATGTTTTATTTTATCGACAGCATTTTTCATAAACATCTTTTCATCATTCGGATTAGGGCCGTCTCCCGGATTAGCTAACCAGAAATCATCCCAAATCATAACTCCGTACTTATCGCAAGCCCGATAAAAATCTTCATCTCCGGTCATCCCCACCCAATTACGAATCATATTGAAATTTTCTTCCTTATGTAAACGCACCCGAACATCATATCCCTCTTTATCCAATCGAAGCATAGACTCGCTAAGTCCCCAATTTCCCCCTCTGAAAAATATACGAGTACCGTTTACATACGTTTTCAAGACACCGTCACTATCATCATAACTCATCTCCCGTATTCCGAAAGGTATAGTTTTCTTATCAGATACACCTCCGTTCGCCACAAAAGATAATTCGAGCGAGTACATATTCTGTTCACCATAACCGTTAGGCCACCACAAATCGGGATTTTCAATACATAACTGGGGCAAGGTATTTTTATCCAAGACCAAATCTTTATGTTCAAAAGCATTCAATGACACGCTCCGGCTAAAACGGATATTTCCCGGATTGATTATTCCCATCAATTTTCCCTTACAAGTCCTGCCCGAATGATTTTGTAATTCGACTCTCAAGGTCAAATCGGCAGAGGACAAATCTGGCAAAGGCAAATCCGATATAATAAAAGGATCGATCAAAGAAACATCGTTGGTAGCCGAAATAAACACATCATCCTGTATTCCTATATTTCTACCTCGCATCGTCGGTAACCAATCCCAGCCCACACTAGCGTGAATCGTCGGATTATCAGCTCCCAGCACTCCTCCATTTTTTCCGGCACTATTTAAACTTTGTACAGTTATCTGTCCCGGAGTATCATTTTTATGAATATATACTGCAATACACGCCTTTTCACCTGAAACGACATAAGGAGTTATATCGAACTTTCCACGAATAAAAGCACCCTTTATATCTCCGACACGATGTCCGTTTACAAAAACATCGGCTTTCCAATTAATTCCGTTAAAATTAAGCCAGATTCTTTTCCCTTTATACTTATTAGGAACAATAAAAGTTGTACGATACCAAAAATCTGCAGTAAAAAACGCATCTGATATTTGCAGCTGTTGATCTCCAAAATTAGGATCAGGAATAGCTCCTATATTCAAATAACTGGTCAACACCGTTCCCGGAACTGTAGCGATGATCCAATCCCGGTCATCAAATACCGGATCAGAAACCTCAAGACCATCTAATTTCACCAAACTTGCACGCTGCACTTTCCAATTTCCTCCGGTCAAATAATAAGCCCCTTCTTTTCCCATATACGGAACAGCCATTTGTTTCGGGATTACTCCTCCCGTCCCATAAACTTCCATCTCTGCCAAAGAATAATGCTCCGAAATACCGTCTGTCATATATAGCCTTACATATTTCGCAGTTGCCGTAGTCAGTTTTATTTCTTCTATCCCTCCTTTTCCCTCATTCGTTGAATACAGCGAACGCCAATTGCGTTTATCAGTAGAAAATTGAATTTGATATGACCGTGCAAACTCTTCTCCCCAAAACAACTTTACTTTATTGATCCGACAAATCGTCCCCAAATCAATATAAACCCATTGATCCTCCTTTCCGGCACTCTCCCATTTACTCGAAAAAACAGACCGATCGATTCGACTGACATTTTTCTCGAACAAGTCTATCTCAGACAATTGAGTACGGTTGTCCCCTCTATTTTCTGTAATATCGAGCCTATACATTCTATACGCACTCGTGTTCTTTACTGTAAAAGAAAGAGACTCTTTCCGTTTGTTAAAACGAATATCGGAACGCGTATCTAACAAAGTCCAATTCTTACCATCATTCGATCCCGAAAATGTCCAATTTTTCGGATCTCTTTTTTCATCATCATTGGCAGAAGTCAAGACATAACGATCTATTATATAAGACGCTCCATTTGCAAATTCATACTGAATCCAACCCTCCGAATGGAATGTCAAATATTTTGAATTCGGTGATCCGTCAAACAAATTTTCAGGAGATTCTCCAGATGGAAAATCTGAATATTGTACCGTAATTTTCGAATCTCCCTGAACATCCGTATTTCCATCAGTAATTAAATGAGCCGTATAATCAAAATTCGAACATGAAGAATGATAAGCAGCCCTATTCAATGCTAAATTACGGACTTGCACAGAATTATCCGGGACAAACGATATAGGGGAAACTATATTTTGACCTTGTAAAGTTCCTCCCACACAAAAGAATAATATACCCCAATATCTCAAAAATCCGGTGAGAGAAGATCTTTTTATTTTTTGAATCACGTGTAACGCTTTATAGTTTAATATCTACCTTCTTTCCTACATATTTAACAACTTTATCAGGTGAGTTTTTTTCTACACCTCTTCCCTTCTCGGAAGAAACTAAAACAATACGAAACTCTCTTTCTTTCGACATGCCTTTATACGCACCCTGCCGTTTCCCAATGGTTAACGTCCTCTTTTTTTCATTCCACATAAAAGGAATCAAACTATATTCTCCTCGCTCACAATCAAATGTTTCCCCGTCATCTTCATACAATTCGAACCGACCGTCCGCACCTTGATATACACGTACTTCAACCGGAGCACTTGAATCAGGATTCATTAATAATGATACGTTCATAGGGATAATCGATCCGGCCGGAACATATACAGGAATACGCTCTATCGGAGCATCTGCCACGATTGTTTGCCCACCTTCGTAGTTCTCTCCCGTCCAAAAATCAATCCAACGCTTCCCTGAAGGAAGATATACCTCACGTTTGCGGTCTCCCGCATTCAAAACCGGACAAATTAGAAGAGAAGGACCATACATAAACTGATCTTTACAATCGAGAATTTTTTTATCTTCCGGAAAATCAAAAGCCAACAACCGCATCGGTGTATAATGATTGCGAGTTATCTGACCAGACAAAGTATAAATATAAGGGAACAAAGCATAGCGTAAATTGATAAATTCTGTACAAATTTTTTGCGCTTCAGCACCATATGCCCACAATTCATTCGGAACTTTCGTATTACCCGGATAACGTCTTCCATGTGCTCGAAATACAGGACAGAAAGTGCCATATTGAAACCAACGAGTGAACACCTCCCGATAGTTTTTATCAGCAGGATCGCCACCTGAATAACCACCAATATCGGTAGTCCAATAAGGAATCCCGCACGCTACAAAATTTAACCCGGCCGTTACTTGTTTACGCAACTCATCAAAAGTAGTGGGTATATCTCCCGACCAAACAGCCGTACCCACTTTTTGCTGAGAAGCCCATGCACAACGTGTCAATATATAAGGCCGCTGATTCGGACGAGCTTTCAGTAACCCGTTATAAAACGTCGTAGCGTGTACTAACGGATAAAGATTACGAACTTTCAATGCCGGTCCGTCGTGAGTTACAGTCGGTAAAAAAGAGTTTACCTGATCCGGTTCACAACCATCCAAGAACCAGCCGTCAATTCCCAAATCGACTAACGGCATTACCTGTTTCCAGTAAATCTCGGCAGCTTTAGGACTAAATGCATCATAAATAATGCCATCCAAAGCTTTTGCTCCGTCGAGTAGTAAACCGGCTCTATTAAACTCTTCATAATTAGGAATTCCAGGGCGGAACGTCGGCCATATCGTAATTACGGCACGAGTATTATAATTTTTATGTAAAGAACTTAACATTCCCGGAACATCAGGGAAAAGATTTTCATCAAATCGATGAGAGCCCGTACCATATTTCTGCCAATAAAAATAATCGATAAAAATTGTGCTCATCGGGATATTTTCCTTGTGCATCCGTTCTGCAATATCCATAACTTCTTTTTGCGTTGCATATTTATTCCGACTTTGATGATACCCCAAAGACCAATAAGGAATCATAGGAGCTTTACCGGTAAGCGAACGATAAGAAGCAATCAAATCATCTAATTTATCTCCCACAAAATAATAATAGCTGATTATATCTCCTATATCAGACTGAAAACTCATCCCCATTTTGTTATCTTGAAAAATAGTTCGAGACGGATTATTCCATAATATTCCCCAACCTTTTGTCGAATAAATAACAGGAACAGCGGCCTGAGTATTAAATTGCACCAACTCTCTTCTTTTACCTTTCAAATTCAACGAATTATCTCTAAATTGTCCTAATCCGTAAAGAGCTTCTTCCGGAGATAAACTAAAGCGACAAGCCACTTTTTCTCCATATCCGGTTTCAGAACGGCCTCCACCCGGATATTCTTGTATCAATAATTTGCCCAAACGATCATACAAACAGATTTGCCCCGTACGTTTTTCTACGGTAGCAGAAAAGCGATCTGTTTTTAATAAAATCCGCTCGGAGTCTTCTTTTACCGAAAACTTTGCTCCGGCAGGTTCTTGAGAAACAGCATAATTTTTCTGCGATTCGATCGCACTCAATGATCCTGAATGAACCGCAAGAGCTCCGAATTCATAAGGTTTCAACTGTAACACTCCAGACTCCGTATTTATCCATAAAGCCCCTTTCGCCTTTTTCCATGAAATAACCGGTTGCTTTCCCATACTTCTTAAATCATCATTCGATTTGCGAGGAAAAACGACATCTGCAAACTGTTCTCCCGCAACAACCCTACTAAATTCTCCGGCATTGCCTTTTTCGCATAAAAAGGTAATCCGGTCAAAAGAAAAATCTCCGGATAAAGTCATAGACGCTCCTTCAACATCAGGAACTGATGCTAAGGGAGGATTTATGAATAAATAAGCCTTATTTTTTTCAACCCTTAAAATAAGTTGTACGGCATTTTCCATTTTTTCACGGCATTTTTTCGAACCGAAACAAATCGTTTTATCCTGACCGACAGCTCCCACAAATAACTTTTCTTGAGAATTTTCTAATAAAGATAATCCGAAACGTCCGTTTCCGGCAATCTTCCGAACTGAAAAACTTATCCATAAAGTTTTAGTATTTCGATATTCATCAGACAATTCACGGGAAAGTTTTATATTATCTTTTTTTGCATCTAAAAACAATCTGTTTTTAAAGACAGCGACACCAGTCACATCTAAACCTGGTTCTAAAATCTTTACTTCTGAACGGTCACCTTTCCAATCCGACTTCCATCCTCGCTCTCCTTGTCCATACCCTGAGGAAAATGATACAAGACAAAATAACAAACAGAAAAATTTTAAATACTGAGTTTTTAACTTACTATTCTTTCCGCTCTTCATAATATCAAAAAAATACTTATCGCTAATCTATTACTTTTTCCAACGTATTTTAACCGGAGAATCTCCGGGCATAAAATCAATACAAATTTTATCTGAAGCAATTGTTACAGGAAGCTTCTTTCCTTTCTGTATTGCTTTAACTGATGTTACTCCTGTTATTTCTATAACTAACGTAAGAGGTTCGGTAAAAAGCTTTTTATCTAAAGTCATCTCCGTTTTACAAATCAAACCGTTCTTTTGGGGAGTCACTGATAAACGAACATTTTCAGATTCCTTCACATAACTGGCAATTTCGAGAAATGTACCGACCCATATTTGGTTTTCTTTAGATTTCACATAAGCCATATGATTATCCAAAACATCCGCTGATGGAAACGCATCAAAACCATCAATAATAGCATGTATCATCGGTATGCCCCACTCTCCTTTTTTAATTAATCCGTCAGCCCAATTATTCATCCACTGAGTCGTTGTTCTATATCCCCAGCCCGAACAGCGTGTACGAGTATCCACACGATTCTCCATTGCAATAGCAAGAACTTGTTCATTAAATGCATTATAAGGATAACAGAATGTCCGGGGCTTCTTTCCTATTTTCAATAGAATAAGACTATCGGCTTTCTCTATCTCCGTACGAATCTCCTGTTCCGATTTCAGATTTACAAGATTCTTATGAGACCAACCGTGATTCGAGATTTCATGTCCGTTATCCGACATCTCTTTTAATCTTTTCCATGTAATCCCACCCCACTTCTTCTTCGAATTTGTAAGAATTTCTTCTTCTGTCTCAGGAACCATCGAAGGTATTGCCCAAAAAGTTCCTCGGAAACCGTATTTTTCAAGCATAGGAGCAGCCAATATACTTTGATCTCTCAACGCATCGTCAAAAGTATAACTGATAGCGCATGCCTTATCTCCTTTAAAAGGAGCAATACGAACTTTCGGAATATCGACACCCTGACCGTCGATTTTTATAAAAGGAATAACGGTCAGAAAAAATAATAGCGTGAACCTCTCTACCTTTTTCATCATTCTACAGAAATAACTTTGCTTATCTTGCCTTTCCCATTTTCATTGAACGGCTGTATCGTAAAATAATATCGAGAATCCCGATTGAAAAAACCGTATTCTGCCTCGTCCCCATAAACCATGACGGCATTGTTCTGTACCTTCGGAGATGTTCCCCAACGGATCACATAACCTGTCGTTTCACCCTGACTATCCCATCTGAAACTGGCTCGACGTCGGTCGTTTGCATTACGGACAGCCTTAAATCCGGTAACTGCAGACGGGGCTTTTCCCTTTCCCGTCCCAAAAACTCGCAATCCAGACAGAGAAAAAACTCCCCCATCGAGATCTTCCGTGTTCTTTATCCGAATATAACGGGCTGATACCGGACGATCCAAAACAAGCAATTCATGCACGGCATCCCGATCATTCTTTCTCCGGTCGCCTATCATCTGCCAATTCTTTCCGTCACAAGACGATTCCAAAACATATCGGTATACGGGTGCTGCATCTTTCCGCAATGTCTCGAAATCCTGGTCACTGATATTTACCTGAACGGCTTCGACCTGCATCGTCCGTCCTAAATCGATCTGAAGCCATTCGCCTGACCTGCCGCTCTGAGACGCCCACCATGTCTTGATGTTTTCATCCACGGCATTTCCCGCTTCATAACCTTGCTGAAACGATGATGCCGAGACTTTTTTCTTATAAGATAACAAATTCCACCCTACGGATAAATCATCTTTCTTGAAATTCATCTTTCTATCGGGTATCTGCATCGGATAATCGGAGAATACCGTGTGGCAATACATGTGACCCTCGTCCCCGAAATAGACCGGAAACAAGCCCAAACGTCGCTCGAACCAATTTTTTACCGCTATTACCATTGTAGAAACATGCCAATAATTACCGTATTTATCCTGAAATGTATGTCCATGACCTGCTCCCGTGACAAACCCGCCCGGCTTGATCGAATAAGGATTATCCTCCATATAGGTAAAAGGGCCTAACGGATTTTCCGATACATATACGGCATCAGCATACGTTATGAATTGTGTTCCCGGAGCAGCATATTGTAAATAATACAGACCATTATGTTTGGTCATTGTCGGACCTTCATTCCATCCGTTCTTATTTTGCTCGTTTTTATCACCGGGCACTTCAAGGCCATATTGATCGGCCTTATGAAAAATAAGATCTTTCACTTCCCCAATTTCTTTGAAACCGTTTTTCGGATCAAGTTCTACCCCTTGTATCGGATTTTTATCGTGACATCCCCAATAAAGGTAAAAACGGCCATCATCATCCAAGAAAAATGTAGGATCATGAGTTCCCTGCTTCAATTGCAATTTCACCTCGGTCCATTCATCTTTATCCGGATTACTGTTTTTAAAAATACGTGATTTTGTACTGGATGCCATAAAATAAAGAGCATCATCCATCGGTATAATGATCGGAGCATAATCTTCAATAGTCGGGATCGTTTTAGTCGGAATATAAGTCCACTCAATCAAATCCGGAGAGCTCCAATATCCTTCAGATTTGGATGCAAATAAATAATATTTTCCTTTAAACATCTCAATAACCGGATCAGCAGCTTCTCTTCGACTCGGAGATTCTATCTGAAACCGATAATTCAGATCTATGGGATTTGCAACGACACGATCTCTATCAATTTTTTTTGCATCAACCGATTCCGGCAACAATATTGCCCCCAAAAATAAAAACAAAAGAATAAAAAAATTGAAATTCTTCATGGCTTTAAAATAATATATGTGTGTATTGCAAATTAAATATTTGCGACAAAGAAAGTCTTGTTCTATTAAATATTCAACCGCATTTGAATTAATTTCTTATTAAAATTTTTATATACATAATTTATAAAGAGCCTGCATAAATTTCTCAAAAAAATTTAAACAAGCTCTTAGAAAATTTTCACTTATACCAAATACTCCTCAATAAAGGTTCTTACTCATTCTACAGAAATAACTTTGCTTATCTTACCTTTCCCATTTTCATTGAACGGCTGTATCGTAAAATAATATCGAGAATCCCGATTGAAAAAACCGTATTCTGCCTCGTCCCCATAAACCATGACGGCATTGTTCTGTACCTTCGGAGATGTTCCCCAACGGATCACATAACCTGTCGTTTCACCCTGACTATCCCATCTGAAACTGGCTCGACGTCGGTCGTTTGCATTACGGACAGCCTTAAATCCGGTAACTGCAGACGGGGCTTTTCCCTTTCCCGTCCCAAAAACTCGCAATCCAGACAGAGAAAAAACTCCCCCATCGAGATCTTCCGTGTTCTTTATCCGAATATAACGGGCTGATACCGGACGATCCAAAACAAGCAATTCATGCACGGCATCCCGATCATTCTTTCTCCGGTCGCCTATCATCTGCCAATTCTTTCCGTCACAAGACGATTCCAAAACATATCGGTATACGGGTGCTGCATCTTTCCGCAATGTCTCGAAATCCTGGTCACTGATATTTACCTGAACGGCTTCGACCTGCATCGTCCGTCCTAAATCGATCTGAAGCCATTCGCCTGACCTGCCGCTCTGAGACGCCCACCATGTCTTGATGTTTTCATCCACGGCATTTCCCGCTTCATAACCTTGCTGAAACGATGATGCCGAGACTTTTTTCTTATAAGATAACAAATTCCACCCTACGGATAAATCATCTTTCTTGAAATTCATCTTTCTATCGGGTATCTGCATCGGATAATCGGAGAATACCGTGTGGCAATACATGTGACCCTCGTCCCCGAAATAGACCGGAAACAAGCCCAAACGTCGCTCGAACCAATTTTTTACCGCTATTACCATTGTAGAAACATGCCAATAATTACCGTATTTATCCTGAAATGTATGTCCATGACCCGCTCCGGAAATAAACCCTCCGGGTTTGATTGAATAAGGATTATCCTCCATGTAAGTAAAAGGACCTAACGGATTTTCCGATACATATACCGCATCAGCATACGTTATAAATTGTGTTCCCGGAGTAGAATACTGCAAATAATACAACCCTTTATATTTGGTCATGGTAGCACCTTCATTATAGCCGTCCTTATTCATTTCATTCCGGTCTCCGTTCGATTCAATCCCATATTTTACTGAATTATGCAAAATCAGGTCTTTTACCTCACCAATCTCTTTGAAACCGTTTTCCGGATCTACCTGTACTCCCTGTATCGGTTTTTTATCATGACATCCCCAATAAAAGTAAACTTTGCCATCATCATCCTGAAAAATAGTAATATCGTCATGCCGATTTTTATTGTTGACTTTTATCTCTTTCCAATCGTCTTTTTCCGGATCGGATGTTTTAAAGAAACGGGTACATCCGGCCGTATAATATAACTCACCGCCCAATTCTATAACCATAGGAGCATAATCTTCTATAATCGGAATAGATTTACAAGGAATATAATTCCACTTCACCAGATCGGCCGAACTCCAATATCCTTCAGACTTGGAGGCAAACATATAATACTTGTCTTTATATAAGACAATAACCGGATCGGCAGCTTCTCTTCGACTCGGTTTCTCCGGACGAAACCGATAATTCAGATCTATAGGATTCGCAACAATACGATCTCGATCAAGGTGTTTTGCCATTAAATCAAAAGGTAACAAAAAGAGTGTCGAACAAATACATGACAACAATCGACTTTTTATGTTTTTCATCTTTCTTAAGTTTTAAATTATGCCGCAAAAGAAAAGTCTCTTAATTAATTTAAAAGACTTTTCTCGCTTAATTTCTCAACAAAAAATATCTTTTTCACCAAAGTTATAAGCTACTTAAAATAGGTCTCATTCATCGGTGTATCTGTAGCCCATTTCAAATAATTACATAAAATCTTTTTCGGGACATTCGCCGGTTTACTATCTAAACTCAAATTCGGCAACAGATCTAACGAAGAGAATACAATTTTCCCCTTTCCATAAGGCAATACCCCGACAGATGTCGTTATCTGGTGAAAAGGAGATCCGACCAAAGATACCACAGGTTCTTCTCCTTGCATTTCATATAACCCGAAATGTTTCGGTCCATCATAAACTACCAGTCGTTGGTACTCCCAATTCATGCCTCTATTTACGGGCAACTCATTGAAAAAAGGATGTTCCCTTACCATAAAACTACTTCCCACCCAAGCTTTTGAAGGATGAAATACTTTATAACCGGGAACTGCGCCGACAGCCCTTAATTTACTCATCCACGATTCTGCATTATCAATCAACATCAATTTAGTTCCATCATCCCGCACTCTTTTCAATAATGCCGACATATCAGGTTCCTGAATCTTTACCGGTAATTTCCATTTCAAAGCAAACTCCCAAGTTCCTCCGTCTTGATAAGCCTCGATCTTTAAAGGATATGATTTCCCGGCTACCAAATTACGTTTAAACGACACAACTCTTTTAGGCCCGTTCCTAAAATTGTCGACAACCTGTTCTCCATCGAACCAAAGATTCGCACCATCATCATACGAAAGTTCAAATTCCGTTTCTCCGCTATACGGTGCTACAATATAACCTTCCCAGCGGAGTGAGAATTTTGTATCACCCAATATATCATATCCGGGAATGAGTTTACTGCCAACATTAAAATCTATCGGTGCGGCAGAAATACGACGGTCAACTTGCATGTCAAAATTTTTACCCCGAAAATAATCCAGATTCAATCCCATTGTTTTTCCGTCTTTTGCCTTGAAACAAAACGATGATATGGTATTAAATGCCGTACCTTGATCGATAGAACCCACCAAAATATAATCTAATTTTCCGAGAGACTCGTCATAAGCAACAACATTCGCTTTCTTCTGATCTTTCAAAAAATTAGTAAGTTCCATTCCCCCGCCTATTACAGCACCATAACCGTTTATCTTATCAGATTTCCAGTCTACTGCAAAAATATCGTCATAACCGGTTGCAACTTTTTTGCCCGACATATCTGATAATTCTGCATTTATTTTATAATAGCCTATACCTTTATTTAATTTCACAGGAATTTTCGCTGCAGCCAAGTCGCTGAACGTATCACCGCCAGAGACTTTCACAATTCCGTCATACAATACGTCTGAGCCCCCTTTCGGATTGACAACCCAAGCTTTTATATTATAATCTCCCCCTGGTACAGCATGTTCATTGACAACAAACATGTCGAACAGATTCGTATCTCCTACATGACCGATTTTTTCCCGGACTTTCACCGCAACAAACGCAGGCTGAGCATAATGATTAATCAATTCAGGAGTACCCTTTATATTACGAAAAACATCGACAGCACCCGAAAAATTATCATTTTTCATATCTTCATACCCGTTGAAAACATAAATATCCGCACCGTCAGCAATCCGCACATTTTCAAGAAAACGGCCATGTTCATAATACATTATGTCACCCAATGAAGTAATAAGTTTTGTTATCGAAGGATAATATTTCTCAAGTCCTTTATTTTTAATATAATTTCTATAAGAATTCAACCAATCTTTATAATCAGCCCCATCCCATCCGTTGCGATTACCGTTTTTCTCTATTGCTGCAACAACTTTTTCTAACTGCGGAGGAGATGCCAAAGCCGCCTCTTCTCCCCAAACAAAAATTTCCGATTCAGCCCGTTCATTTCGCAAAAAACTCTCAGGAGAATTATAGATAGCATCAACATAAACTCCGGCCGAATTTCCGGCATTATGGACATCGCAATATCCGGTAGTGCGTTGATTCTGATCATACGGAATCATATGCAGTTTCCGAGGCTCATCATTCCCTACATTCATAAATCCCGAACCATACGTGACCAGACGGGTCGGATCAAGCAGATGGGCTTCCGCCATGTCTTTCTTCGCCCTTTCATCAGGTATCCATCCCGGCTCGTTAATCATATTATACATGACTAAAGACGGATGATTACGGTCTCGTTTCACCATTCTCAAAAAACGCTGAGAATTCAATTGATTAGCAAGCAATCGATTTTTCATTTTACTCTGCTCGCTTCCTTCTTTTACTCTCGAACTACTATATCCTCCGGGTTCCTCATAATACAACATCCCCATTTCATCGGCCAAGTCAAGCACCTGCGTATTTCCCTGACAACGATGAAAGTTCAACATATTCTGTCCTAATATAAATGCCGATTCTATATGTTTACGAGCCAGCTCCCGAGTCGGATACATCCCGTTCGTAGGCCAGTACCCCCAACTAATAGACGAAATAAGCAACGTTCGTTTACCGTTAAAATTAAGCGTAGCATTCTTACCATATCCCTCTACACTTAAAAAACGAAATCCGAAACGCTGTTTATGCTGATCTACTACCTTTCCCTTACTATTCTTAATTGTCGTCACAACATTATATAAATTCGAATTTCGCAACTCCCATAAACGAGCCTTAGGAACTGAGGCCGAAAAAGTCAACTTTATTGTTTCTCCGGTCTTTACAGTCACCTTACCTAAGTTTTTCGCAAACAAAGTCTTCGGATCAGTTACCGGAGCATTACTTTTCCAAGCCTCTACAATAGCCACATCGACACTTCCTTTTAAAACTTTAGACGCCTCATTAATAATTTCAATATCGACATCTATGTCCTTTAAAGACGGTTTATTTTTAACAAATACATCCGATACATATAGAGGTGATACGGAGCGAAGCTCGACAGCCCCCAAAATTCCACCAAAACCGTGGGACTGGGGAAACAAGTAATCTCCCCATTTATCTCCGGTATAATCTCCCCAACTGAAATTCCCGGAAGGATCGGTTATTCGAACTGCCAATTCATTACGGCCTCCGTAATTTACAACATCGGTCACATCAATCTCAAAAGGTGTCTGATGCACCAATTCATAACCTACCAGCTTACGGTTCACAAATACCTCTGCTCTTTGACGAATACCTTCTGAGAAAAATATCTTTATACGTTTTCCTTTCATCTCCCAAGAAACTGTAAAATCAGTTCCCCACCAACTGACTCCTTTATAATCTCCAGTATTTCCTAAACCTCTATTATTCGAAAGAGCATCCCAATAGTATTCTTCTACTGTTCCGGGAACTTTGACCTTTAAAGACAAAGTTTTATTTCCAACAACTTCTTTTGCTTCTGATTCAGGGCGAAGCGACGAAAAAAGATTATCCCATCCACAAGTCGGTCCTGCAACAGTTATTTTTGAAATATCTGCCGGAGGCAAATACAACGAATCATTTTTCCATGAGGCATCTCGATCAAGCCAAAGCGCCCAACCACTATCTCCAATCTGAAACGAAGTGCGTTGTTGTGCCGTTATCTCCGATGTCATTAACAGGCACATCCCTAAGAAAAAAGTTTTTGTTTTCATGTGTATTATATCAAAAAAGTTTTCTGATTTCAAAAATAATTCAAGCCAATTAACCAAGGACTTACTTTACGGTTAAATGACAACTAAAAATGGATATTAATTAAAGAGAGGAAAGGCAAATGCCTAAAAACATTTGCCTTTCCTCTCTTTTTTACCAAACTAAAATCAACCTAAAACAATCTTTCATTTTACCAGCTTTATTATTGCTTTACTGTGTTCTGAAATCACTTTCAGAATATAGACACCATTATTCAGACTCGAAGTATTCAATGTAATACGATTTTGTCCCTCCTGCAACTGTTCTATTCTGGACATAACCAAATTACCTTTCATATCATATAATGCAACCTGTGCAGGCTCTGCTATAAATGCAGAAACATCTACCCGAACAAAATCTGTAAACGGATTCGGGAAAGCAGATACTTTAGTTTCTGCATTTGTAATATCCACACCCGTTCCCGTAGAACTACCGGCCAAAGCATAAACACTTTTACCTTGGAACCCGTCCAAAATCGCCCGATAATATGTAGAAGATTTCGATCGTCCGGTAGTAACAGGAACCCCTTGTATCCAAACATATTCATATCCGACACTGACATTTTCTGCCTTATCGTCAGGAATAATACCATTTGTCAAAATACGTTCCCATTCTCCTGCTCCGGATGAATTAATCCGATAAATTTCTTTGTCTTCATTAACACCCCATACTTCACCGCCACCGGCATCAATTTTAGTCAGATTATACGGATTTCCGACTTCAAGAAAACCTTTCTTACTTTCAGAAGACATCCGAACTAATTTCCCGTCAGTAGTAAATCCCCATACGAATTTATCATCGGCCGTAATCGACTTTAACCGGATATTATCATCTCCCACTTTGGTCCAATTTGTTTGTTGCTTCGTACCTCCGTCAAGACGAACTTCCCCATGCAAATTGCGATAATATACAGCACCTTCGGCATCGATACCCCAAACCTCACGCATATTCAGATCAAGATCCGCCATCGGCTGACCATTCGTCACATCTACCCAACCATAAGCCTGATTGCAAGCTGCCCCCGGCTGTAATTCCGTACGATAGACTTTATTATTTCCGCTTACATCCGTTATAGCCCAAGCATAATATTTTCCCAATGCTAATTTTTTTAAAGATCCACTCGGCTTTTTATCAATAGGAAGAAAAGATGAAGACGGATCTTCTCCATGAATCGGTTTACAAACAATATTTCCTACCGATGTACTCTGCCATACATCATTAAATCCTGCTGTAAAATTCGTTACGTGTGCAGTTGACGGCCAAGAAGCAGTTCCTTGTTTGCACAAATCTAAAATATTATGCAGAGGACGATAGATATCCAAATCGGATTCTTTACCGTGATGCCATTCATACCGATAAGCACCGCCCGAATTTCCCGGAGTTTTATCATAATAATCGTCACAGCCTTCCGCCTCAAGAAGAATACATTGAGATTCTTCATCGGCAAATTCCCGAACCAATGATATATATTGATTAGGATACAAATATTCTGGATGATCACTCCGATACCACGTTGACCCCTCAGCCCAGTCTACCCAAGATTCCAACACGATCCACTCTGATTTGACTTTTTTGCCATTTTCGAAAATTTCACGAATAACCGGAGTTTTTCCATCTTTTGCCAATGAAGAAAAATGAGCATCATCCTTGGGCTTTCCACTGTTATCCAAAACAGGAGTTCCGGTCTCAAGTATCGGGTCTTTATCATATACCCAATCGTTATACCATACATTATTCAGGGGCAAACGTCCTCCATTAAAAGCAAAACTATAATACTTACCCTTAAACTCCCATGGTGTCGGTGTTATATTAGCTCCCCAAGTAAACCATCCTTGAATACCTGCAGCTTTATCTTCAGTACGCGGATCTCTTTTCCAGAAATTATCCGGTAAAATCCAATCGACCTTCAATCCGAAAGTTTCATCCATTTTACCTTCGATATATTCTAAAAACTCTAATATTTTATTATCCTTTTTATTGTAGTCGTATTCCGAGAAATTAGCCGTCCACAACTGAATAGGTACAGCTCCGGAAGAAGGACGTATGTATAACATATCTTTCGGAACGACCTCATACCAAGGTTTAAACATATAGTTCCAAATATATTCCTGAAAATCAGGATCACCCCATTCCATTTTCTTCCCAGTCGTATTGCCATACTTCGGATCATCATAAGCGCGTGGAAATACAGCATTATCTACAAAATAGGCCATTTTTAAATGGTCCTTAGCATAAGGTGAACGTTTTACCGCATCTACAAATCGTTTGATCAGACGCGGGCCGAAAGCTCCAGGGCCTCCCGTATAAAGACGATCATCGACATTATGCACTTTATCATGATCTCCTCGTCCATGCATATAAGCTACTTCCACTTTAGCTTCGACCAGCTCCGAAACCAATTGGTCCATTGCTTCCTCAGTATTTTCCGGTGTATAAGTATATAATTGCTGCTTATACCACCTACGCATCTGTTCAGTAGTAAAATAGTTATTATTTTTATCCGTCCAGCTCCCGTTATCGCCTTTATCTCCACACTTTGCTAAAGCCGCACTGGTAAAATTCGTAGCGGTAATCGCAAAAATAGGCATCGGATCATCCCAATTCAAACTATATTGAATATCATCATCTAATACATTATTTGATGTTGCAGAACTTTTACGAATAAAAATCATATCACAATTGATATCATCCGTATCAAAAACAAGCTTTACGTCATAATAACCTTTCTTCAAATGTTTATGACCCAAATGCACCAAAGTAAATTCTCCGTTTTGAGTAGCAGGCACTTTAACACCGCTTACCAAAGTTTCATCATTTAACTTAAGGTGTAATTTACAGTTATCCCTACGAGCAGCGACTCTGGTAGTGAAACGGTAGTCTCCTTCAGCTAAATAGACCTGTTTGTAACGTATCCATTCATCAGCTTCGGTATTTCCGACATACCAATTATTAGAAAATACATCCTGAGCCTCTGCCTTATTTCCCCCAAAGCCTATCAAACAGGCCATCAACCCGACAGCAAAATAAGAAGATAATCGTTTGTTCATAATGTTTCTCTCTTTTATATGTTATTCCATGTTCCATTTTTCTCTCTTTTTCTTTTATTGTAAAATCTCCTGAGCTTTCTCCAACACATGAATCATCATGTCTTCATAAATATCAGATCCTCCTATAAACCCAGCATGTGAATAATAATTTTTATAATGAGTTTCTATTCGAGCATTGCGTGCTTTTAATGCTTTTTCAAAACGAGACATCTGATCCTGATCTACCAAATAATCACCTCCGCTATATGTAAGTATCACATACGGAGGATTTTTCGGCACTTTATTAACCGGAGATGCATCTGCACGTTGGGAATCCGTTGTTCCGAAATAGGTAAAATCTTTTCCAGGTACAAATCCCGGTTTGACATGTTCGATATCGTATATTCCATTAAATGCAACCAGAAATTTCGTTCCTTTAGTCGTCATTGCCATATAAGAAGAAAGATGCCCGCCTGCGGAATGCCCTCCGAAACCGAAATTCTTCTCATCGAGATTCCATTCCTTAGCATGTTTATGGATAAACTTCAACGCATCCTTTAAATCCTGATAAGAATCCTTAAAATCAGAACCGTCAGAGGGGAAAGAATAGGAAACCCGAATACCCGCAATACCGTGAGACGCCAAATAAGTAGAAATTCCCTTATGTCCCATACAATCTCCACCATGCCATCCTCCACCATGAATCCATACCATATACGGTGTTTTTTTATCCTTATTATTCTTTGGTAAATCGACTTCTATTACCAATTTGTGATTAGGATATTCTTTAAATACATAATGAAGGGTCGTACACTGATTAAAATCTTCGGATTTAAGTTTCCGCATTTTATGCTTATAAGGCACAAACATATCAGCCGGAGCTTTTTCAATATCGAATATTTCTAAACGTTCAATTGTTTTAGCATCTTTCAAAACATAACCGCTTTCCTTCTTTTCTAACGTCAATCCATAACGGTTATTTTCATATTTTTGTGCGAAAACTCTATTTACCCCGATAACAGATAAGAGTAATACGGATGTTATCAATACTCTGTTTTTCATGTTGTGTTATAGTTGAATTATGGTACAAAAATAAACGGGATACCTTAAAAAACTTCTTAATTCAGAATTAACCCAAGACATTAATTTCAATTAAATAGGCAGTATCTCCTCTGTATATTCTTTTTACAGATGTCTTTTCAGAAAATATTGACAGGTCAGAAATCATAAAAATAAGTCCTAAATCTCTATATGTTACTAACGAACACTATATCTAAATATTTTTATACTTACATTTTTTCTCCCATGATCAAATTCTATTTAAATAATAAATATATAACACTCATAACTCATCTCAACACACAATTAAGAAAGCCCTGAGGAAAATTTTCCTCAGGGCTTTCTTAATTGTGTGTGTATTTCGAATTAACTATAGTATTAAAGTGGTTTAGCCGATGGGGGAACATTCTTCAAATCACTGCCCCATGCTTTATTTGCTTTATCACCCATTTTTAACACAAGTTTTCCTCCATTGGCAATATCGCTATGATTAAACCACGGTTGATTCAACTCTTTTCCATTTAAAGTCGCACTCTGAATATATTTATTTTCATCACTACAATTCTCAGCAATAATTTCAAATATTTTTCCATTGCTTAAAGTCATTTTTACATACGGAAACATCGGACTACCGATATTATAGGTAGGACTACCCGGAGTCACCGGATAAAAGCCCATTGAGCTGAATGCAACAAAAGCAGACATACCACCTCCGTCTTCATCTCCCGGAACTCCCATAAGATCATTGCGGAACCATTCTTTCAATAATGTACGAATACGTTTCTGTGTCATCCAAGGTTGACCGGCATAATTATAAAGGTACGGAATATGAAGACTGGGTTCATTCGCCATAGAAAATTGTCCTACATTACCCGTATGATCAGGTAGCTGTGCATAGAAAGAATATTTTCCTCGTCCCAACGGTTCACGGAAAGTTTGGTTCAGATTTTCTATGAAACGATCAGCCCCTCCCATTATAGCGATCAGGTCTCCGACATTATGAGGTACATCCCAACGATATACCCAAGCATTGTTTTCTCCATAATATTCACGAGCGCCTTGTCCACCTGAAAAACGATAATCAAACGGTTCTATAAATTTACCATTCTTATCTTTCGGATGAAAGAATTGAGTCTCGGGATTATATACATTTCGATAATTGTACGAACACTTTAAATAATGTTCCGCATCATCTTTCTTCCCTAAATCTTCAGCTATCTGAGAAAGACACCATTGATCATAACTTGTACCTAAAGTAACTGCTATAGGCTGTCTCTTTTCAAAATGATGTACTTCAGGAACAGTTTCTTTTTCTCCCGGTGCTAAGGCCGGAATATAACCGTTCTTTTTATAAAAATCATCCAACCAACCTGCAGGTTTTCCGCTCCACGGAGCTAAAGTTTTTTCTTCTATTCCTTTTTTACATACCAAATAAGCTTTTTCCAAATCAAACCCCCTCAATCCTTTAGCATATGCATCCGCAACCGTCGCAACGGCATGATTCGAATTCATTCGACGAGAATCACCTGTAATTTCAGGGAAGGTTGGCATCCACATATCACCCATCTGTTCTGCCATCAATATATAAGACCGAATTACATTCGTTTCGGTCAACGTGTCTATCAATACGCGCAAAGGATGTGTTGCCCGATATGTATCCCAAATCCAATCGTCCGTATAAAATGCATTTCCACCATCTTCATGTATTTTTCCGTCAAATGCGCTGAAATATCTTCCATCTTCACTGATGTTGACAGGACGCTCATAACACCGATATAAAGAAGTATAGAATATGGTCTTTTCATTTTCATCGGGACTCTGAACCTCTATTTTGCCTAAAGCATCATTCCAAACTTTTTTCCCAGCTTCCGCCAAAGCATTCACATCATAGGATTTTTGTTCACGTTCCATATTGCTCTTAGCTTGTTCTTCGCTAATAAAAGAAATACCATAACGAATTTTCTGCACTTGAGCTTTATCTCCGAAATATAATGCAACACATGCGTTATTCCCGCTAATAGTGTCCAATTCGGTATTTAACTTATTATCTTGCAACACACCGGTCTTTTCGGGTTTATTTTCCGTTTCGAGATAAAGATATACCCGAGTGTTATTCTCAAGCTGCTGATATCCGCTTACCGTATTATCATTTACTTGCATCGCTCCGTTTTTACTATTTAAAATCAAATAAACCGGAGCATCTTTTTCATACGAAATTTCATATTGTGCCGATTGATGACTCGGGGCATACTTTACATCTGTATTTTGTTCATCAAGATATACCCTATAATAATAAGGTTTTATAACCTCATTATCATAAGTATAATTCACGACAGGACGTAGAGTTTCTTCACTACCCTGGTAAGGGCTCAGATTAAATGCACTACTTCCACGATGGCTGGTTACAATTAAGGGTAATCCTTTAATTTGGTCGGCCGTATAATCGGGACGTTCAGGATAAACTCTTAACATAGAGTTCGGAAGATGAATAGTAGGAAATGTCGGAACCAGCAAATGGCTGATATTTCCCATGTAAGGATTTACATAATCTACCGGAGTTTTTTCTGTGACATTCGGCGTGCTACAGGAAACCAACAAGGCTAACGCACCAAGCAAAAAATTCTGGATGTTTCTCATAAATTATTTTTTTTGTTTGTATATATTTTAAAGTACTTCTTCAAAAAACCATTTAAATCTACAGGAAAATTTCAACTGTCTTTTCAAAAAATCTGAAGTTCCTACTTATATCGTTTCTTCAAGCTCGTTATTCTACAAAATCCGAAATATTTTCAAAATAATTCTAAACGAAAATTCCGCCAAACTCTAAATTCAAAACAAAAATAGAATGGCTGTCTTAAAATTTCAGTAATAACAAATTAATTTGTAACTAAAATTCAAATTAAACGAAAGATTTTTTTTGTTTTTTCATTTTTTTATGATTATCGGGCAATATACAAAAAAACGACACTCCCATTTTTATCTTCAAGCACCTCAATAAACAATTTTCCGCTCTTTCAAAAAAACTTTAACTATGACAACAGGCTAAGAAAATGCCTCTATCGTTTTTGCCCAAACTTAACAGTATCTGATTGTTATTACAATCCAAATAAAATATTAGTTGTCCATTAATATATCTCTTCGACAAAACAGACTTTCTTCTGCAATATCATAATCTAATATACTTGATTTTAAGATAAGAAGTAAAGACAAATATAAAAAAGCATTATTTACATCAAATAAATAAAAATGCCGTTTTTTTTTCGTTCCTTTGCATGATAGTTAGTCTGTCTAAAACTTGAAGTGCATAAAAAAACAATAAATGAAGCGTTTATTTTTATTCTTCTTTTTTCTTATTGCAGTATCGCTCCATGCAGAAGATCTGAATTTGGGTCTATATATTAAATCAAACCAATATACCGGAGCACAACGAACCGGACTCATTCTGAATGACGGAAAACCTTTCCAATTATCCTCTAAAGGGGTTTCTTTATCTTTTGATCTTTATATTCGTAAAGAACCTATTCTTTTTGGCTTCATAGACCGGATTATTACCAATACCGGAGAGAATATTGATCTTTTAATCTCCCCCAATAATGGAGAACATGTATATGTTTCATTATTAGTCAATGAAAAAAGATATAACATCGCCACCATAGAACATAACACATGGATACCTGTAAAAATTTCATTATTACCGGAGAATAAACAAATAGAACTTTCTTTCGGTTCTCAAAAGAAAAGTTTTGAACACTCTTTTTCCAGTGTACATAATTTTCAAGTCAGTTTCGGAGCTTGCAGAATTCCCAAATACAAATCTCCGGAAGCTGCGCCCATAAATATAAAAAACATACGAGTATATGAGGGGAATAAATTAATCCGCTATTGGCAATTAGGCAAACATCAAGAAAATTTTTGTCTGGATTCGATAAAACACATACCTGCTCATGCAGATAACCCCATTTGGCTTATCAATACTCATAGTAAATGGGAAAAAGTATTCAGCATCAAACAAAAAGACGAACCCCAATTCGATTTCGATCCGATTCACGGAATATTCTATTTTTTGTCTAATCAAGACTTACATACCCTTTATACTTATAATGTAGTTACAAAAACAGAAAGAATTATAAAAGATATATCGGGATATCCTGCCGGAGACAAGAATGACGGATTATTCTATATCCCCATTACTCAAGAACTTATATCTTTCGATCTCAATAACGAAACATTATCCCGATATCTGCCGGCAACTAACGAATGGGAAAACAAATCTGTTCCTAAAGTAGATATGCAATATTATGACCATACACAAACTTATAATCCGACGGACACTTCTATAATTGCTTTCGGAGGATACGGCCATTATATATATAAAAACGATTTATTCAAAATAAAACCATATACCGGGAAATGGGAAAAAATTAAAATCGAAAGTATCGATCCTCGATTCTCTGCAACATCGGCCGTAGTCGATAATAATCTGTACATATTCGGAGGAAGAGGGTGCAAATCAGGTCGTCAAGAAATGTCTCCACACAATTATTATGATCTGTATAAAATCGATTTACAAACTTTTAAAACAGAGAAACTATGGGATATAGAAATGCCCGACACAGTAAATATTTTCCCAGGAAGAAATATGATTTACAGTCCGTCTGACAGCAGTTTCTATGTTCTTATTATCAATCCTAAACCCTATCTTGTAAAAATAAGAATAGACAAACCCGGATTAGAACGAGTTTCAGATGATATCAATGTAGATTTAAAATCTGACGAACGGACCAATTACACTCTGTATCAATTCCCTGAACAACAAAAAATATACGCATTATTCTGTAAACAATATAAAGATTCGACATCATTATTCGATATTTATTCTATCCATTATCCAACATTATCTTATGTCGGCACTCTGCAAGAAAAATCTGAACCGAAAATATTTTATACCCTTCTCGGCATTGCAATTGTATTGATAAGTATTGCTTTTATTTTCTTCAAAAGAAAAAATAATCCTTCGGAAACAAACGCTCCGGTTACCAAACCGGAAAACTCTTTATCTCAGATTTCTGCTGATCAAGAAGAAATTAAACACAAGCCTATTTTCGATTCTGCTCATTCTTGTATCCGCTTATTGGGAAAATTTCAAGTTAAGGATAAAGAAGGTAATGACATTTCCGGAAGTTTCACGCCTATTCTGAAATCTTTATTGTTACTAATTCTATTACATAGTCAAAAAGATGAACGAGGTATTACCAATAAAAAAATAGACGAGACTTTATGGGGAGACAAAAGCGAAAAATCTGCACAAAACAATCGAAATGTATCACTAAGTAAACTAAGATCATTATTAGAAAAGATCGGAAATATCCGTATCGTACAAAATAATAACTTCTGGAAAATAGAAAGTGATAATCTGGCATACTGTGATTATCAAATGGCTCTTCAATATATTCAAGAAGCTACTAACAATCAGAATAAAGATGAATCGTTTTTCTACGATTTACTTGAACTGTTATTCTACGGGCCTCTGCTCCCTAATACTCAATTTGATTGGTTAGATAATTTTAAAAGTGATTATTCTTGCGCCACTATCGATTTATTAAACGAACTTCTAAAAAAAGAAGAGTTCTTGCACAACGATAAATTTAGATTGCAAATTGCAGAAACCATATTTTCTCACGATATATTAAATGAAGAAGCACTACAAGTCAAATGTACTCTATTATATAATAGTGGAAAAAAAGGAATAGCAAAAAACACATATGACAATTTCTGTAAAGAATATCATACATTATTAGGAGTAGAATATAATATTCCTTTCTCACAAATTATTCATGCAAACGAATAATAACCGTATATTAAAACAGGCTTGAAAATTCAAACCTGTTTTAATATACGGTTACGTGCATTATCTGCTTTTTCCGGACGGGATTTCCCAATCCTTTTTCCACTGTTCTTAGCTGGTCGAGTACCATTCCTTTTCGGTTTTTTAGTTCCCTTGTTTTTTTCTTCCATTATCTTACCCATAAATATACTTATCCCAAATATTTTGCAAATGTATCAAATTATCATCAGAAAAATAAGATTCCAGAGAACTCTATTACAAAATAAATGAGAAATATACCCTTATAAAAACAAACTCCATAGTCTGCCGAAATTTTATGCATGAACATTTTTTGAAAATTACTTCCAAGAAAATTTTTTCGTCTCGATAAATTCAAATAGCAGAAGACTATGTAACTTACAAAAATGGCCGGATAATATTCTCTTATCAGAAAACCTATACAAGCCATTAAATTTCGCTATCTTTGAAACATAAAATAAGGTCAATGGATACTTTAGAAAGAACAAAAATTCTTAAACTGATACAGCAAGAAGTCATTCCGGCAATCGGATGCACCGAACTCATTTCTGTTGCTCTATGCACTACTGCCGCCATACCTTCGGAACGATGATGATGACCGTTGGGGCGGACCTTTATACCACCTGCAAGCTGATGGGACACGCCGACATACGTACCACGCAGATATACGAGAAAATCGTCGACAGCAAGAAAACCGAGGCCGTGGATATGGTAGACAGGATGTTTGAACAGGAGGAATCCAAACGGAAATAAAATCCAGACTTTTTTGATACCTTTCCGGACAATTTGAAATTGACATTACAGGTGGCGTCGTAATTTTGAGATTAATGTAATTGTGTGCTATCTTTGTGCGCAAGAATTTTATTGCTGCTGTTTTCTGTTTCATGCAGTTTACTTCATTTTCGTTTACAATATGCTTTCCTCATAAAAATGCAGCCCACTGACCTTGTGGTAGCGGGCTGCGGTGTCTGTATGATTTACCGGGCACAAATGCTCCCGCCCGGAATGGGAGTTCCTTCTTACTGATTTTTTTCCAATACGGGCAGACCGTCCGTGTCAAGTACATAGTGCCAGTCCGTGCCGGACAGTGCGGTGTTCATGGCACCTATCGCGTTCGTCCAAGTAACGGTCGTACCCTCCACCTTCGTGGTTTCGCCGGCGTTGGTCATATCATTACCAATGCCTTTGTCATCGGTCACTGTACCGTTCCAGTAGCAGGCGGTGACGGTGCCGGAAGCCACCGAGCCGGTTTGGTTCAATCCCAACACGCCGCCTACGCGGGCAGAGCCGGACACCTTGCCCGTAGCGTGGTAGCAGGCCGTGATGATACCACCTAATGAAGAACCCACCACACCACCGACATTGTAACCTTGCGTGGCAGTGACACTGCCCGTAGCGTAGCAGGCGGTAACCGTAGCACCTGTATTGATATATCCCACTACACCACCGACACTGGCATCACCAGACCCCTCAGCAGTCACGCTGTATGTGGAAGAACATGCTGCGAGTGTGGCATTACTATCCATGTATCCTACCACGCCGCCGACTGAATTGCCTCCTTCAACCGTGGCATAGGAGTGGCAATCGGTAATCTTGCCTTTAACAAAATTGCCCACTATTCCACCTGTAGCAAAGCCAGCGCTCACATCCCCCGATGCCGTACATCCGGTTATAGTGCCATTGTTATATCCTGTTATGCCGCCAGCAATGTCAGAGCTACTCTCCACGGTACCGCTTACCGAACAGTTCTCGATGGTGCCATTGTTCCGTCCTGCTACGGCGCCAGTATAATAAGCGGCTGTTATATTCACATCCTTTAGCGTCAGGTTCTTTACCGTACCGTTTTCTCCGAGTTGGGCAAACAATCCCGCATAGGTCGCTTCCCCGTACTCAATGGTCAGCCCTGTGATGGTCTTGCCGTTGCCGTCGAATATTCCATCATAGCCCCATTTGGGACTCCAGTTGCTTTCGCCCTCTGCCGGTGGTGTCAGTGTGATGTCGGCGGTGAGGATGATGTTAAGCGAGTTGTTGTCCTGCAATGCTTCTGCCCATGCTTTCAGTCCTGCTTCGCTGTACACGTTGTAGTTGCCATCGCTGTCTATGGTGTATCCCTTGTCATTGTTCAGCGTGATGTTGTAGAACTTGCCCGCCACGGGTTTGATAGTAGTGGAGAGAGGGCGCTCCTTGCCATCGTTGTTCGCCATCAGCTTGGTTATCTCGTAGTCAGGCACTACATTCGCCTCCCAGCAGGTGACGCCGTTGTATTCGCACTTCTTCATCTCTATCCAGCCAGGGGTTGCACCCTGCACGTCGTTGCCTTGGTTGTGGGTGCATTGGGTGTAGGTATATAGCTTGAGGGAAGTTACCTCACCGTTGGCGATGTCATTCGAGTGCATGACACGCACCTTGGCCAACGAGTAGGTGAAGGTCAGCGTTACCGGCGTCTGGTAGTCGCCCCTGCCCGTGCCGTGCAGCAGGTAGGCAAGGCCGTTGGTTTGGTCGCTGAGATCGAGTGTGCCGTCTGTAGCAGAATACCAGGCGGTGACGGTGTGGGTGTTACGGTCGCTCCAGTAAAGGGGTGCATTGGAGGTGACTTTGCCGCCGGCCTGCACGATGTAGGTGGCTGTCTCTGTGTTGCCGTCTATCTGTACGGTGAACGGGTCGTCCGCGTCGAACTTGCTGTCCGTGCCGTCCCCGGTCTCGCTGACGCGGGTCTGCGGTGCGCCCCACGGCTGCGCTTCGCCTCCCTCCACGCTGAGGGTGACGGCGGCTATCTGCAAGGGGTATTGTCCTTCGGGCAACCGGGTATCGTCCGTCAGTTCGTCGTGCGTGCAGGCTGTCGCTGCAAAGAATATCGCAGCTACGGCAAGAAGTATCTGAATGGAATGTCTTTTCTTCATATCGCGTTGTTTTTTTGTTCTTGTTTCGTGCTGCCGCCGCCTGCGAAGGCGGCCGTCGCACCATAACTCATCTATGGGCAGCTCCGGCTTGACGCTTGCGCCGGGGCAGCGGTGTGTGGGTCAGAGGTTCACATTAACGTCATCATTCACCTTGTCCCATGCTTTGATAGAGGCATTTACCACCACATTCTGGTGGCTGATGGTGATGTCGTAGTGGTATTCCTTGCCGCTTTGGAGCTTGCCTTCATCCACGGGAAGTGTGGCGTTATAGATGTTTCCGTTCAATACTATTTTCATCTCGATTTCCGACACTGTCTGTGGGAAGAAGATGGACGAGGTAAGGCTTCCTGACAGGGTTACATCTGCCGCAGAGTTGGCGGTGGTTGCCGTCTGGCCGGTGGTGGGGTCGAAAGTACCTTGCAGCAACAAGCCTTTCAGTGTGTAGCTGGTCGGGCCACCAGTCGGGATGGTGACACCGCTTCCTTTTTTGAAATTGAGTGTAATCCGGCTCATGCAGTGGCTGAATGCGTTTTCGTCGGTGAATTTCACCTCCGGGCTGTAAGTGCTTCCCTTGGCACCGCTGGCAAAGAGGAAGTCATGCTGGGTCTGCACTTCCTGTGCCTTGGCATCGGTGGTGGCGGCTATCTTACCCTCTGTCATTTCGTCGTCATCCTTGTACGGATAATAGGCATGGAAGGTTACTTCGTCCGTGTTATCGAAGTAGATAATATCATCACTCGCCGGGTCGAAATTGCCGTCTCCATTATTCGTCACATAGGGCACGTTGGAGTAGCTTCCACCGGTAATGCCGATGCAGTCGTCTTCATCCCATTCGGTTCCGTCCGTTCCGCTGACACGGGTAGTGGCGGTCACGTTGTCACCGATAGCGGCAGTAAACTGGGCGGCCACGGGGCCGTCGTTCAGGTTCTCTTCGTCGTTGGTGCAGGCGGCAAGCGCGAGTGCCAGTGCCGCGAAGGTCAATAATCTTGTTTTCATTGTTCCTGTATTTCTTATGATTCTTTTTTAACTTTTACATTTCGGCATCCACTCCGCCGCCGTCCACTGTTTCCCATCCGGTGATTTCGGCAGAGGATTCCTCCATGCCGACCGGTGTTTCCAGTGTGCCGGTCACACGGTAGCCGTCGGTCATGTTGCCGTTGAAATCGGCAAGGGCTTCCGTCAGGTCAACTTCCGTCCGTTGGGTGCGTCCGCCATCCACGAAGGCAATGTCCAGCACCAACGTCTGCACGGCTCCCATCGTACCCAGCAGCCGGGCATCGGCGGTGAGCTTGTCGCCGTCGCGGGTGAAGGCCACTGCGGTAGAGGCAGGTTCGCCCGTGGTCTGTTCCGCCTCCATGTCAAACGCCCCTGCAATGCCGCTGAGCGTGCCTGTCACGGTCTGTATCAGTTCGGGACGTCCTTGCGTCACGGTGAACTCGATATGCAGGTCGCGCACCCGTTGCTGCGGTGCCGGAGTGAGATGCAGCGTATCGTCTGCCGTGACTGTAATCTCCCGGCTGGCGGTTTTCAGATAACCCGGCAGGGGGATAATGGACGCACCGTCCGCACGGGTCTTGCCGTCCTCTGTATGTACTTGCGCCATCCGTCCGTCGAAGGTGAAGCCCTCGGCACGGTTATAGACCACGAGGCTGTACGTTCCCGGAGTGAGCAGGTCGGGGAAAGTGAACGATGAGCCGGTGATGTCGGCAGTCTGTCCGTCGATGTCGAGCACATACGCACCGTCCGCTGCCAGTCCTGTCAGGCTGACGGTCACGACTCCCCGGTCAGGGTGCGGGGTGTTGTGAAGTTCATCCTTCACGCAGGAAGAGAGCAGCGTTGCAGCCAGCATGACTGCTATAAAAGTGGAAATTTTCCTGAAACGGTAGAAATCCATTTTGCGAACTGCAAATATTCTTGATAAACAACGCGTATATTCTGTTTGCTTCATATCATCCTCCTTCCTTAGAATAACTTCCATACCAATGTCACGCCGGCATTGACGGGTCCCCACCAGTTCTTGGTTTCCGTACCACGGCGGACGCGCACGCCGCCCGTGACCTCATATTTCTCATAATCGGCATGCAGGCAGCCGATAGCCACTGAAAAGTCCAGTGACAGGGCTTTGTTCAGTCGCAGCAGATAACCGCCCGTAATGCCGCCTCCCATCAGGTCGCCCTGCTTGCCGGTTGCGGAGAGCTTGTAGTTGAACTCGCCAGCCTTGAACATCGCGCCCAGATAGCCGCACTTCTCCTTGCCTATATAGTAACGCACTTCCGGCATCACTTCCCACAGGGCGTACCGCCTGTCCTTGCCGTTCCACGACCATGAAGTCCACGAACCGTTCACGAGGATTCCCCACGAGGGATGGACGCGCCACTCCAAGCCTAAGTCGGGGGTGAGTGTAGCCCAACGCAGCAGATTGGCACGCAGTGAGAGATGATAATCCGTTGGGGTTTTGGTTTCCGACGGCGTGTCGGTAACGATGGTATTTTGCTGTTCGTCCTGTTGCGGAGCGGCCTTCTCGGCTTCTGCCTTTTCAGCGGCAAGTCGGGCTTCTTCCGCTTTGCGCTGCTCTTCGGCAAGACGTTCCTGCTCGGCACGTTTTTCGGCTTCAAGACGCTCGGCTTCTGACTTGCGCCGTGCTTCCGCTTCCGCATCCGTTACGGCGGCTACTTTGGCTGTAACCCTCAGGCACACGGTAACGAAATCACCCTCTGCCGCATGGTTGCGGGTGACGAAACTTTTTTCCTTAATCCCGGCACGTATAATCAGTTCGGATTTCACCCGGTTGGAACGGATCTTCGCCGTGGTAAGGTTATCGGTTTCGCTGCTTCGTGAATTGCAATAGCCGTCAACTAATAGCGGCAGCTTGCCGTCAATAATGTCCGCCTTGTTGCTCTCGATGCACGCTAACAGACGGGCGAGTTCCATGTCATTGCCGCTCCACGGCACAAAGAACATGCCCTTCTGCGGCAAGAAGCGAAAGGTGTAGCTCGTGTCTGCTTTCTGCTGCGCAATTGCCGGAAGCAACAGCAGCGTCAGCAGTGCAATCGTAATCCATTTTTTCAATTCAGTCATATTTTTATCAGTCATATTATTTCATCCTTAAAATTGTGTCGTTTTCAATACCGCAGATAGCCCTTGTGCTCATGTTCGTCGCCCCTGATTGCCGGATGGAAACGGGACAGATAGCGCAACACCGTGTACACTGACAGCAGAATAGCGAACACAATGGTACATACGGAGGGAGTTCACCACAAAGCCCCCTCAGACAGGACGGCAAGAGGCGGGAACGCCAGCAGACTGAGGCTTTCGGGATACATTTCCTTTATTCCTATCGGGTCACTGTATTCATTGTCGCCACGAAGCCGGAGCACTCGGATATAATCATGGATAAGAAGCAGTCCACAGAGTACGCTGAACACGGCAGCCGCAATCCGATAGATGGACAGGGAAAGGATAGCGATCAGGTAAAGGACAAATGCGGCTGCGGTTGTCAGAAGAATCGTATATATCTTTCCATAGCTGAATGACGTGATCTTGCCGGCATAGCAGAAACCATCGCCATAGTCTTTTCTCCAGAAAAGCTCCTGACAGGAAGCATAGGCAGGGTAAAGAACGGCAAAGGCAGCAAACCATCTTTCTGCCGGTACGTCGTCGGGCAGATCCGAAGTCAAGATGAAAAGCTTTGCCGGAATCCCGATTGCCACAACGGAAACGGAAAAAAGCAGATTGATGTTGCGTGCCGGATAGTCGTATTCATAGGGACGCTCAAAGTATTTGCAGTCAGGCTGCATCCACCAGGGCAGCCATGAAGTATTGCCGAAGCTCAGCCTGTACGGAAAAGATGCGATGCCTGCAGCAATCAGCAGACAGACAACCATGAGGGTATGGATTGTTTCTGTATTCATACATCATTCAGTTTGAAGGTGGATAAAAAAGGACATACGAATACGGGAAAGGACGGAAAACTCCTGTAAAAAGAGTTTCTACCCTTGCATATCTTTGTAAAAATGAATAGATTAACGCGCGAGAAATGTCGGTCAGTGTGTGTTTACACGAATTTCACACATTACCAAATTTTTGACAGAATTTTCTAATACATCGTACAGATATTTTTCGATGCTGAAAATGACCTTAAGAAACAGTGACAGCACAGAAAAAAACTCCGTCTGACAAGACGAAGCACCGTTTGAACAAAAAATATCTGTTATATACGGGTGGCATTTATCTGCGCTTTTATCACTATTCATACATCATAGATAAGACATTTTTCAAATTACAATAGCGAAAATACAAATATTATTTAATTCCACAATGAATTGATTGATATTATTTTGCGAAACTTTGTACAAGCTCAAAACACCTTTCTCGCCATGTGTGTATGATAAAGTTCACGAACTCGATACCAGATGCGTTCTCTATCTTGCATATGGTTCCCAGCGACATATTCTCCAGCCCTTTCTGTATTTTACATTTAATAATTCATATTGTTACTAATTTGTTACTTACACGGCAATATAAAATTATATAGCACTTATAATTAGTTTGTCATATTTAGTGTTTATCTTGGAGAAAAAAAGAGGGTCTCAAAACTCAATTTTTGAAGATATGAACTTATAATTTGAAATTTTAGCACCCTCGAAAGACCCCAAAAGGGTCGTATCATTACTCAATACAGAGCTTGATACGACCCTTTTTTAATGTCATAGTTACAATCTATAACTTTTCGGAGGGGACATTTTTGTTTTGACACACCCCCGCATTTCTCTAAAAGAAAATATTCAAGAGAAACTTTATATCGAAGTCTGTTGTCAGACATTTCAGAATCATTCTACCGCAATAATTGCGGGGGAACATACTCATTTTATTTACATATCCAAAAATAATGATATATTATTAGACAAGAAACTTGATAAGAACAACAATCATGAAGAACAAATCCTTGAACTGAATCTATAAAAAGTTTATGATTTTGCTACAACCTCTCCAATAAACGAGATACGATTTATTCTTGAAAGTGTCCATATCAACAAATACGCTGCAGAACAGTCTTTTAAATACGACTTCGGCCATAGTCTCGGAAAAACTTTACGCGGCAAATTTGAACACAAAATTATAGGTGACAGCATATTTTCTCATATACTATCTTACACTTCTGCTGCATGTGATGCCCGCATGGCGGGAGCTATGATCCCAGTAATGAGTAATTCAGGTAGCTGTAACCAAGGAATACCAAACTACTATATCTAAAAAATTCGGATTCTTCAATTAGAAAAAATTCTTTCTACACTATTTAACCATAACATTATCAGAATATTTATTAACCGATACATCGTCCTTAATCAACGATCGACCATTTACATGAATATTTTCAAAAAGAATATTCTTTGCCTTATGCATCTCATCAAAACCGACAACCTCCACATTCGGAGTTTTACCAAAAGCCGTTATATTACGAAAAGTAACACCATCGATTCTACCGGGCTCAGGATCTGTCGTCCATACATCTTTTCCAATCCAAACAGACATCAACCTATTGCACTCTTCAATGCGAATATCCTCAAAACGTACATTCGTAACCAATGCCTTATCAGTATGGTACACACGTAAAGCCCACTCCCTTCCGATATCATGAATTATATCGCAATCGGTAAACAAAACATCATCTATCGGCTGTGTTATTTCAGCCCCGATACTCAGAGAATGAGCCATTTGATTCCATAATACACATTTCTCAACTCTTATATGTTTCATATCTTTCATGCCTCTCGGTGTTTTCAAAACAATCAAATCATCCAAAGTACGGATAAAACAATTTTTAACTAAGACATTTTCACTGCTACAAATATCTATACCATCTGAATTTGCCCGCCGCCCCAATAACTTAATATTATCTATCACTACATTTTTAGAACAATCGACCGGAACTGTCCACAATGGCGCATCTCTGAGAATAACCCCTTCAAGACGTATATTTTCACCGCGTACTCCGATCATATGACGGGAATGCACAGTACATGCACTCGCATCTAAAATACCACGTCCCCGAAAAGTTATATTATTTCCCTTCAGCCAAAAAGCCTTCGAATACCCTTTTAATCCAAACTTTGAAACATGGAAAGGCTCATCCGCCCCTATCGTCAAACGGACAACCGCACCTCCGGCAACATATACCGTCTTATTATCTCCTACCTCAACATGAGTAATTTCATGAATTCCCGGTCCATAAAAAATAACATTCGGATCGTTCGGGTCTGGGATATTCTGTTCAGGTCCGTTTACAAACAAATGTAAAGACCGAATCCACTCTCCATTTACCTCTATCGTCAGATTCTGCGGTGAAGACACCGTAAAAGAAAGTTTATTCCCTTTAATATCCGGTTTTATGCCATAAGAAGAGGGCAATACTTTCACTGAATCTATATGTTCCGGAACTGTAACTGTTATTTTAGCCTTCCCTTCGTTCAAATCAAAATAAGCAAAAGACGCAATATCATAATATCCCTCTCCGCATTGACGCTTATCCATTGCATCCCATCTTTTCTGTTTATCCAAAGGTGCGACTTTAGCGATATAAACCGGGACATCCCGACCGGCAACAGAAACAGCATATTCTGTACTGATTTTTTCTCCTCTCGGCATCGGATAAATGGTAACATTATTCTTCTTTGCACTCCCGAAAAACGGAATCCATACAAGTAATATTATCAGGTAAACTTTACTCCATTTTTTTGTTTTCATAGACATCGTGTGTTTTATTGTGAGAAGTATTCGATCAAAATATTATAATAATTTTATTTTCTGGTAATGTTCCACTTTTAACTTTATGCTATTTTAAATGCTGTGTTTCTCATTTATCGGAAATTCTATTTACATAACACCTTTTAATATTTTCAAAGATAATAATTTTTCGAGAAAGGATATGTTCTTTAGTAATTATCTGAATAAAAATTTAGAATCCGTTTAACATTTTATTAGGATTTTCCCGTACAACCATCGACCTCATTTTACAAAAAAACGTTCAAAAATAATATATCAATATTACCCTGAACGGTCACAAAAATTTTACATGTCAGAGAAATTCTTTATTTAGCCGCCTCTTCTGCATGCCTGAATTCTTTTTTAAGGGTCTCGATGGTTTCTCGTACACTCACAATCTTCTGCGACAGAAATGCGTTTGCCCCAGCAAAAGCATATCCTTTTTGCATATTCCCCTTTGCTGCATTATAAAGCGCTTTTATTATACAATAAGGACTTTTGGTATAGTCACATGTTTTGATACAATGAAACGCACAACGTCGAGGTTTTTCACTTCCTGATTTTATTTTCCGAATGAACTCTCCCGATATAGCACGCCCCGGCATTCCTACCGGACTGGCAATAATTTCAATATCACTTTGTCCGGCATCGATATATACTTGTTTGAAAATCGGAGAAGCATCGCACTCTTCTGTCGTCACGAATTTACTTCCCAACTGAACTCCGGTAGCTCCCAACTGCATAAGACGATAAATATCCTCTCCCGTGTAAAGCCCTCCGGCTGCAATAACCGGAATTTTACAGTGTCCAGATTTTTCATAGACTTTTATCACCTCGATAACTTCCGGGACAATATGTTCCAATGAAAAATGCTCATTTTCAATTTGATCGTTCTTGTATCCCAAATGACCTCCGGCTTTAGGTCCTTCTACAACAATTGCATCCGGAAGATAATCATAATTATTTTTCCATTTCTCACAAATCAGTTTCGCAGCTCGTGACGAAGAAACGATAGGTACTAATTTTGTTTTACTTTCTTTTTCCAAATAAGAAGGTAAATCCAACGGTAAACCAGCACCGGAAAATATGATGTCAGCCTTTTCGGAAATAGAAGTCTTCACCATATCCGAAAAATTACTTAATGCCACCATAATATTGACACCTATTACTCCATTAGTCTTTTCCTTAGCCTTACGAAGCTCTTCTCTCAACCCGAAAATACTGTTTTTCAGATAATCAGTCGACAACTTAGGATATAACAAACCGAGTCCGGCACAAGAGATTACGCCTACTCCGCCTTCATTAGCTACTGCTGAGGCTAAACCGGATAAGGAAATCCCAACTCCCATACCCCCTTGAATTACAGGTAAATCTATCTTTAGATTTCCCATATAAAAAGATTTCATAATAAATACTTTCTTTTGATAATACTGTGTCTAAAACAAGAAAAGTTTATGTAGCCTGCGTTTGCCAGAAAAGCTCAACATATAGAGTATAACGAGAACTCACTCAGAAAATGAAGATTAAAATAAACTTATTTCATTGATACGTCAAAGAACGTCATTTATTCTGAAAGAAGAAACATATTCTTATTATAAATAGTCGGTAAAGGCAATTATTTATACTACTTCCTCTTTCTTTAACATAAAATGTCACAAAAGACATTGGCAGGATATCGTTTCATTATATACACTTTATTAGCCCTAAATTCGTTTATGTCCTATCCAAGTCGCTTTACGCCACAAATACTCGAACGGACCTTGTTTATGCTTACTCAACCACCAGCGACTAAACAATAATTGAAACATAAAAATAGTGACACCAATCAATAATGTTGCAACAGCTCCTGTACCTCTATACAGGCATAATCCATAACCATAATAAATCGCTACCCCGATAATAGACTGTGTAATATAATTTGTCAGGCTCATTCGGCCATAGGGTATTATAAAATTTTGCCATTTATAACCCGATTCTTTTTTAAACCATAACAATGTAAATGCCGATATAAGAATTGCCATAAAAACGAAATTTGACAAAGACTGAATTATAATAGTATAAGGAATCTTTACTGAAGAATTCTCTATATAATCCGGAACAAAAATTCTTAGACAATATAATGGAATAAATACAACAATTCCCGACTTCAAAATCCGATGCCATACACGACAAGAAATATCACTTTTTTCAAAATATCGTCTGCGCCCTAACAACATCCCGAGCATGAATAATCCTGCAGTCTGGAATAATCGCCCGGCTTCCACCTGCCAGATATTACTGTACAGTTGTCCTGTCCAGATATTCGAACAAAGTACTTCCCAGAAAGTTCCCTGACTTGTAACTTGTCCCGATAATACAGCATAAGGAACATATCTATTCGTAATTGCATAATCAGGGTTAAATGCGGCATACATCATACGTCCCCACTCATAGGGCTGCAAAAGGAGAAATAGGGCAATAGCTAAAACAATCTTATCACCTAATTTACATACAGGTATCAAAACAAGACCGACTACTGCATAAAGCAAAAGAATATCGCCATTATAAAATAATGCGTGAAATTGTGAAAATAAAAATAATAGAAACATTCTCCAGGCAAAACGCCCCCGAAAATCAATTCCCTTTTTCCGGGCATTACTAAACTGAATATAGAAACTAAAACCAAATAATAATGAAAATGTAGCATACGCCTTCCCCGCAAACAAGAAAAAAATTATATCCCAAAAAAACTTATCTATAGATTGCAACCATTCGGGATAAAAATCTGGAATGAAATATAAATTATAATGTTCCAGATTATGTAACAACACAATCGCCAACAACGCAAATCCCCGCAAAGAATCTACAACTTTCAATCGCTCAGAGGGTTTAAGAATAGGTGTGTTCATGGTTACTTTTAACGGTTGAAAATATTTGAACGTTAATCTGAATAATTTTTACTCTTTAACCATATTCATTATTTTATACTTAGGCAAAGCATAATCTTTAAAGCACATTTCATATACCAATTTGAGCCAAATTATAACACAAGGTAATGCCTTTAATGCATAAGGAGTTATATAGTGTCTGCGTAAATAAGCCGGAAAAAGATCCGAAGGAGACATACTGGTCAGAATAAATGCAAAAACCATTAAGACAATATCTGTACGACTTCTCTTCCAAGGTGCTGCTACATACCAAATAGCGACCCCCATAAATGCTATAATATAAGTACTTGACTCACTACCCGTGCTAAAAAGAACAACAAACATCAGGACAGATGCCAATAAAGTCAATCGAAAAGCCGGATTTATATACTGTTTTATCCGCAAATAAGGTAATCCGAACAATACCAAACCTGCACATATCGGATATAAATCGGAATATGTCGCTATACCGGATATTTTTCGAATCATTCCCAATAACGATATATTTTGCATCAAAGCGAACTGATTATCTTGATTTTTAGCTGATAATCTGACAAACCATTCTACATATTGATTTAATACATAATCAGTGCCCCATACCCACATCGGCAATATCAAAAGAAAAACGGACCAACCGATAAAAGATATGATAAACTTGAATTTATGACGGGAGAAAAAGAAAAACGCCAACCCGACGACTCCGTACAACTTTATGAATAACCCGATAACAATAAGCAAAGTCGCCCAAATATCTTTTTCTTTCTCTATCAACGTGAACGATAATATAATAATAGCGGCAATACCGATATTAAACTGAGACATGAACAATGCCGTCAACAGTTCATGAGCACAAAACCAATATATAAATATCAATTTTTTCTTTTCAAGCGGTAAAGTACGAGTCGCAACGTATAACGAAAACGACAAAAACAACAGCCAACTGAGTAAACCTAACCATACCGGTGTAAATGCGAACGGAGCGACAAATAATGTAAAAAAAGGACCATAATGATTGTGGTCGAAATACTCAGCAGGATATTCTGCATACAAAGACAAACGTGAAAGAGCGTGCCAAAATGTTTGCCGGAAAATCATAAAATTATTGTATGAATGATGAAAATATTTCATCACCCATGCTATCACCGCCAACAGCATCCACAATCCGAAAACTGTCCGGTAATCACTAAAAAAAGGCTTACGAATAAATATACTGAACTTTCTGATCAGATTTTGCATAAATAAATTCGGGAATTTAGGATACAGAATTCGCTACAAATATAAATATATATACACATATTTCTGAATGGTACGTTAAAAAAAAGAGAAATAAAAATCTTTCAAGATGCTACAAGAGTTCTACTCCTATAAACTTAGAACTCAACAAATATGTTAGAACATTTATCAAAAAACCGTTTCATAAAAGAAATAACAGATTTCATTCACGATTCGGAATAGGTGCACAGGGACACAAATCCTGCCGTCATTGTTTTTATACGAAAAAGGTCTTCGGGATATTTACGATCCTCTGAAAAAACTATTTCCACAAGTCGGTTTTTATCAAGTATTGATCGACCGAGACCCTCAAATAGCACAAATATACGATATTCAAACGTCTCCGACGACCATGTTTATCCCCCTAACCGGGGAAATACTCTTTATCCCGGGATTCTTGACTCCGGAAGAAGCTAAAGAAAAAACAGAGTTTTTAATTGAAGGTAAAACAAAACAAATAATAAAAAATGACTGCATAAACTTGATATCACAAAACGAAAGGAACTCAACAATTCAGAATTCGGACTTCCACAAGAACGAGCCTTCCCTATGCCCGATGCTGCTCACGTAAGAACAGCTGAAGCTTATTTTAGGTATGCTCCTGACACGGAAAAAACGGAACTTGCACGAAATATTTTACTTAAAGCCAAATAATGCGATGTAACAGTTAATAGCCCGATAATTTTAGAATGGGCAAAAAATAAAAGTTTTGTCAATGAGAAACCGAGCGATTTATCCAACAAAATATTCCGGGAATTATCATTAGTTTCCAGGACATATACTTTTTTCTATAATTTTCTTTTCTCATATAGCTTCAATTATCAGATTGAAGGTTTAATAAATCTATCAAAAAATCAGAGCAGCGATACGTCCTATTTTCAAAATCAGCTTCCCACCATCCTATACATGCCAAAGACAGTAGTTTCCTATATTGTTTATTTTCTTTTATATGTATATTCACAGAATGTTTTTTCGCATTTGTTCACTTTTACGAATATAAATATTAATTATCAAAAAAAAACACAAGCTTTTATGATAAAAACAAATCTATTCAACTATATTTTAGAGACTGTTCAAAATAAAAAATAATCACAAAGCATATAAATTTATTTCAACCGAAAATTTTTATATTTGCAAAAACACAATACTCAAATCTCAAATTAGCCATGAATTATTTGACATCAAAAAATGTAATTATAGGACTTCTAAGTTGTATTCCTTCCGAATATATCTTTTCCAGCCGGCCTAATATTATTTACATTTTTACCGATCAACAAACAGCAACAGCATTAAGTTGTACAGGGAACAAAGATATAAGTACTCCTAATATCGACCAATTAGCTAACGACGGCATTCGCTTTATTAATGCTTATTGCGCATCACCGCTTAGCAGTCCTTCCAGGGCAGCAATGTTTACCGGATATACTCCAGGACAAATTGGGCAATTAAAAAATGGAGTTCCTTTACCCGATTCCATACAAGGGAAAACATTAGGAAATATTTTCGCCGATCATGGCTACACATGCGGATATGCAGGTAAATGGCATCTGCATCAAGAAGATATTCCCGAAAACGGGTTTGGATTTGAAAAATTATACGGTCATAACGACTATGGTCTCGCAGAAGCCTGCATCAAATTTTTACAACGAAAACATACTCGACCTTTTTTCCTTGTAGTTTCATTTGACAACCCCCATAATATATGTGAATACGCAAGGGGACAAGAGCTCCCATTTGCCCAAATAGAAGAACCTGATATTAAAAATTGCCCTGCACTACCTTATAACTTCGCACAAAATCCTTATGATGCAGACATTATCAAATCAGAAAAATTACTCAATTATAGTCTATACCCAACTATTCGATATACACCTGACGATTGGAGACGTTACAGAAATGCTTATTACCGACTAGTGGAACAAGTAGATTCTGAAATAGGAAAAATATTCAACGCTATTGATCAAAACAAATTATGGGATAATACAATTATCATATTTACCAGTGACCATGGGGATGGTACTGGAGCTCATGGCTGGAATCAAAAATCCGCTCTCTATGAAGAAGTCATCAATATTCCTTTTATCATAAGGCTTCCCCATAAAAAGAACGGCGGGACACTATCAAAACATCTAATTAATAATGGAGTAGATTTAATGCCTTCTCTCTGCGAATTCGCAGGAATAGATATCCCCAAACATTGTCTAGGCATAAGCTGGAAAGGACTCATTGAAAAAGATCCAAAATCAAAAGAAAGAGAATATCTTGTAACAGAAACACTTTTTGACCGATCTACAACACAAGGATGGTCTGTCCGTACTCCCGATTACAAATACATATTATATGATAAAGGAAATCACAGAGAACAACTTTTTGATATGAGAGTAGATCGGGGAGAACTTATAAACCTTGCCGTACAAAAAAAATACAAAAGTATCGTCGAAAAACATCGAAATCTGTTACGAAATTGGATGACCAAGAATAAAATTCCACAACAACAAATAAAATCTATTCCTTCTCAATAAAACAGATTTATTAAGATATTTTTAAAAATTCCAAATCTAACTATATCCTTTGTGGGAATTTGGGAATTCTTCATATACAAATTCCTTTATTCTAAATAAAAAATTATGAAACCTCTTTTTATACAATATCCTAAATGCGGGACATGCAAAAAAGCTGCTCAATGGTTGAAAAGCAACCATATAGATGTAACAATTCGTGACATTGTTTCTGACAATCCAACACAACAAGAACTATCGGTATGGATTGAGAAAAGCGGGAAGCCGATACAAAAATTCTTCAATACAAACGGATTACGCTATAAAGAACTGAATCTTAAAGACAAAATTAAAAATACGCAGCAAGAAGAACTTTTACGAATACTTGCTTCCGAAGGAATGTTGGTCAAACGTCCGGTTCTAATATCCGAGAATACAGTCCTTATAGGTTTTAACGAAGAGGAATGGTCTAAAACTCTTTTAAAATCTGAAAAGCCATAATCATCCATAATTCATCATTCAAACAAAGATAATCCTCAAAAAAGTTAACATTTCCCATTTTGTAACTTTATTGTAACATCTTTTTCATTCCTTTGCATCCGTTAAAAGTACAAAAAGGAACTTATATGGAAACATTCTACTTAGGAATCGTTATTTTTCTTTTTATATTAGCTATATTCGACTTAGTAGTCGGAGTAAGTAACGATGCCGTCAACTTTCTAAATTCGGCAATCGGGGCAAAAGCCGCACCATTCAAAGCAATCATGTGTATTGCTGCGATCGGGATTTTTATCGGAGCCTCTCTCTCCAATGGAATGATGGATATAGCACGTCACGGAATTTACCAACCGGAACATTTCTATTTTACCGAGATTATGTGCATTCTCATTGCCGTCATGCTTACAGATGTCGTACTTCTCGACATGTTCAATTCTTTGGGAATGCCGACATCCACTACAGTCTCTTTGGTATTTGAACTTTTAGGCGGAACATTTGCATTATCCATCATAAAAATCGCCGGTGACCATTCCTTAGAATTCGGACAATTACTGAATACAGACAAAGCTTTATCCGTGATTCTGGCTATTTTCGTCTCCGTAGCTATTGCTTTCTTTTTCGGTACTGTAGTACAATATATCGCCCGCCTCATATTTACATTCAATTATAAAAAACAGATGAAATATTTCGCTGCAATCTTCGGTGGAATAGCAATAACGACAATCATCTATTTCGTACTGATCAGCGGGCTAAAAGAATCATCGTTTATGACCCCAGAAAACAAACTATGGATAAAAGAAAATACAGGATCTCTGATTCTTTATTGTTTTATCGGCTCTACCATATTGATGCAAATATTTCAATGGATACATATCAACGTATTTAAAGTCATTGTTCTGGTAGGAACATTTGCATTAGCTTTAGCATTTGCCGGAAACGATTTGGTAAACTTTATCGGAGTTCCTCTTGCCGGCTATTCATCATTTATCGATCTCAGCTCTCAATCAGGGGCTGATCCCGATACATATCTAATGACTTCTCTTATGGGATCGGCACACACTCCATGGTACTTTCTTGTATCTGCCGGACTTGTAATGGTTATAGCATTATTTACTTCAAAAAAAGCTCATAATGTAGTAAAAACTTCAGTAGATCTCTCACGTCAGGAAGAAGGAGAAGAAGCTTTCGGAACTTCACCCGTTGCTCGAGTTATCGTTCGGTTATCAAGTTCTGTCAACTCCAGCTTGTCCAATATCGTTCCGGACAAAATAAAACGATGGATAGATGCACGATTCAATACAGATGATGCGATTTTAGCAGAAGGGGCAGCATTCGACTTAATAAGGGCCTCTGTAAACTTAGTATTGGCCGGGTTCTTAATTGCAATGGGAACAGCTCTTAAATTGCCACTCTCCACTACCTATGTGGCATTTATGGTAGCTATGGGAAGTTCTCTTGCAGACAGAGCTTGGAGTCGCGAAAGTGCAGTATATCGTATTACCGGAGTATTATCTGTAATAGGCGGTTGGTTTATTACTGCCGGAGCAGCATTTTTTATCTGCTTCTTTGTTACTACTATTATACATTTTGGAGGAACAATCGCTATCATAGCTTTTATCGGGTTGGCTATATTCAGTCTTATTCGTAGCCAATTAGTCTATAAAAAAGCTCTTACAAAACAGAAAGGAGATCCGACCGTACAAAAATTGATGAGCAGTCACGATACACAAGAAGCCCTATCCTTACTCCGAAAACATACCAGAGATGAACTTGGAGCTATACTGGAAGTTGCCTCACAAACTTTTGACAAAACAGTCAACTCGTTTATGTCCGAAAGTTACCGAGGATTACGCAAGGCAATGAATCTTATCGACGATGAAAAAGACCATATCAAAAAAGTAAAACGTATAGGTACGTTAGGAGTTGCTCATCTCGATAATAATACCGCTATTGAGAAAGGATTGTATTATTATCAAGGAAATGATTTTATCAGTGAAGTCATATATAGTATAGGACGCATATGCGAACCTTGTCTGGAACATACCGACAATAACTTCAACCCTTTGCAGGAAGCTCAAAAAGAAGAATTCAAACACATTTCAAAAGGTATTACCGATTTTTTGGAACAAGCACGGAATATTATTCTTCAAAATGATTACACAAATTTTGAAGAGGCCATATCTACTGCAAATCATCTGATCAACAGTCTTGCTCAATTAAAACGTGCCGAGCTGAAACGGATACAAGGACAAACCGGAAGTCTGAAGGTGAGCATGGTATATCTTACAATGATACAAGAAGCTCAAAATGTCGTAGCTTACACCAGCAATTTACTGAAAGTCAGCCGAAAATTTCAAGTAGAAGAATAATTCTTAAACGATTTATAAAAAGAGTCCGGACATTAAATGAACGGACTCTTTTATTTTAAGATAATAAAATACTATACTAAATATAGAATCTTTAAGAGCCTGTTTAATTTCATTCGGGTCAGCTTTGGGAAATTCTTTTGAGAATGTTTTGCCGTTTCTATAAAAGAGGATATCGGATTACCACAAATGAAAACTAAAAAAACAGATTAGAAAAAAACGTAAAGACGGCTTGATAATATTTTTTGACAGAAAATTTAGACTATAGGCTCTAAAACTACCCGAAATGAAAATAACCTTGAATACATTTATTACTGAAAAAAAGTTCATTATCCTGTTTCCGACAATATATTTTCCCTTCACGAGCTAACCAGCCGATAGCAGAAAAAAGATCATCTCGTGTCATATCTAATTTAGAAATAAGTTGACTGACCGAAAATTCAGAACCGCTCTCCAAAAGACTCCATAACATTCCTGCATTTTTTCCGATAGGTATCATTTCCATAGCATTTTTATTTTTAAAGTTCATGTCTCAAGATAACTCAATTTATTCAGAAAAACAAATTTTTATATAAAAAATGAGTATAAATAATTTATAAGATCGTCTATATAATGAACCTTAATTACAATTTATATCGAACTGAAATAACAATACAAATAAAAAAGAGAGATAATGAGACTTTTTTACAAATCCGAAAAACAATTTATTATGAAACAAAGTAAACTCTTTTCTTTACCCTTACTTGCATCTCTATTGTCTTTTTCCCTGCAAGCGCAAACCCCGACAGACAACATTTTCTACAATCTAGATGAAAAGACAAAAACAGCGGAAGTAACAAATAGTGCAGACAAATACAGCGGAGATATTTCCATACCAGAAAAAATTATATTAAATGATACAGAATACACTGTAACAAGTATCGGCAAAGAAGCTTTTAAAGATTGTACTTCACTCACAAACATCATATTACCCAATTCTATAACAAAGATAGATGAGGCAGCATTTTCCGGTTGTACGTCTCTCCTCAATGTCACAATACCTTCAAGTGTAACCGTTCTTGGCTATAATGCATTTCAAAATTGCACTGCACTTACCGAATGTTTACTTCCTAATTCGGTAACACAAATAGGTAATTACCCATTTTATGGGTGTATTTCATTGACAACTCCTGTTTACAACAATAAATTTTTCGCATATCTTCCTACTACTTATGAAGGAGAATATAATATTCCAGAAGGTATCGAAACCATAGTAGGCGGAGCGTTCAGACTATGTACATCCCTTACAAGCGTAAAACTCCCCAAATCCCTTTCATACATAGGAAATCAATCATTTAGGCAATGTTCTGCTCTTACAACCGTCACTATAATGTCTAATGTAATAGATAATATAGGAACTTTAGCATTTAATAACTGCAGTGCATTAAATACCATATATATTTACACCGAAACACTACCTACAAAAACCGCTGCAGACGCTTTTAGCAATGTTCCTGTTACAGAAGTAATTCTTTATGTACCCAGTGGAATGGCCTCAACATATCAGGGAGCTGACGTATGGAAAAATTTCGGTTCTATCATCGACACTCCTACAAGCATCGATGATATTAAAATTTCAGACAAACCATGGGCTACAATCGTTGATGGGGGAATTTATATTCAAGCAGAGCAATGGGAAATATATAATTTTAACGGCACACTGCTCAAAAAAGGTCATCAACCACAAACTGTGACGTTACAGACAGGACTATATATCATACATAATCTAAAAAAAGGCTTGCAAAAGGTCTGGATAAAATAGATAGACAAATAAAACATTTCCAACAACTGTCATAAGACGGATAAACAAATATATAAAATTTAGAGCCTGTTTGAATTTTACGAAATTTACGACAGGCTCTAACTCATATAACAATAGGGATCGAAAGTTTTTCGCTTACAAAAAATTAAACTAACGGCATCACGTCAATATCACCATCACATCTCGCGCACCATGAGCTCCCATAACCAATGCCTGCTCTATATCAGCAGTTTTAGACGGTCCGGAAATAAACACACCAAAACCATATTCTCCCGTATCGATTTTATCGTATGCTTCATGCATATTACTTACAATATTCTCCTTATCTAATAAAATAACGAGTTTTTCCGCAATAAAATAAACAGCTCGCGACTTTACATCTTGCTCTATCCAGACAGCCCCATTTTCTGCTACACCGATCTTACCTGAAACAATTGCAAGATCCGTACCATCCAAATCCGCCGGGTCAGCGATATCATCCGGATTAAATGTCGCACAAGAAATTTCACTGATATTAGAAGCTATACGCTTCGCTTCGGGATACGCTTTTATGATTATATCGTTAATATCCTCTCCCTTATTTAGCAGGAGCGATTCTCCACCGACTTGTTTTATCATACTTTGAAATTGCATTATCACGTCCGGATAAACTAAAGCATGCCTTTTCAAAGTTTCCAATTCCGGTTTTTCATATTTTTTATGCACAGCATTCCGGATATTCTGCAATATATTTTCTCTACTGCTCATAATCACTTCACATCTCCATTTTTCCACATTTCATTAAAACTCTTTCCTGAGAATTGCGGCATCTCACGACCATTTCCCCAAGCATTCAATTTATTATAAATAAGAAAACGGGGCATACGATTAGATAACGGGGCTAATCTCAATGCTGTATTAAAAACCGGAGGACGCTTCATTATAAATTTCATACCTCCGGACATCATTTTTTTCATTCGATCAGCCTTGTCGAATTTATCCAGATCCTGTCTCCACAAATAAATCTGTTCTGCCAAATCTACCTTAGCGGGGCAAACATTCGAACATGAATAACACAACGAACAAGCAGAAACATTATCTGAATACTGTAACGGGGCTTTCAACATTCCCAAATTGACACCAATAGGTCCGGGAATAAAATAGGTATATGAATAACCTCCGCTTCTACGATATACGGGACACGTATTCATACAAGCTCCACAACGTATACAATTCAACGCTTTTATATGATTTTGATCTGCAAGAATTTTACTGCGTCCATTATCGACCAATATAATATGAAACTCACCTCCTGCTCTCGGCTTACGATAATGAGAGGTATATGTCGTTATAGGTTGTCCTGTTGCCGAACGCGCCAATAGCCGGGTAAATACGCTTAAAGATTTACGGTCCGGAACAATTTTCTCTATTCCGAAAGCCGCAATCTGCAATTTAGGCTGAGAAACTCCCATATCGGCATTTCCCTCATTGGTGCACACGACAACTTCGCCTGTTGATGCCACGGCAAAGTTGCATCCGGTCATTGCGGCTTCAGCATGAATAAATTTTTGACGAAGATTTTTCCGGGCAGCATGAGTCAAATAAGTGGGATCAAAATTTCCTTTTTCCGTACCCATCTCTTTTTCGAATAATTCCCCGACCTGTTCTCTCTTTATATGAATAGCAGGAAGAACAATATGGCTGGGTTTAAGGTGCATTAATTGCAAAATACGTTCACCCAAATCACTCTCCACAACCTCGATCCCTTTATTTTCAAGAAAAGGATTCAGTTCACACTCCTCCGCCAACATCGACTTGCTCTTAATAAAATGCCTGACACCATGTTGTTTCAAGATACGATAAACGATGCTACAATACTCCTCTGCATCCTTTGCCCAATGCACATGTGCGCCATTTGCCTGCGCATTTGACTCAAACTCCACTAAAAGCTCATCCAAATGGCTGTTACTATATAATTTGGTAGCACAGGCCATATCGCGCAGTTCTTCCCATTCAGGAATTTCCTTACTCAATTTATCTCGTTTTTCTCTTACCAACCAAAGAGTTTCATCATGCCATGCAGCCTGTTTTTTGTTTTTCAAAAACTCTGCTGCCGCTTTAGAATGCTTCGTACTCATAATCCTGCTGCTAAAACTTCAACTATGTGCAATGTTTTTATCGGTAATTTCTCCCGGAGAATAATTCCGTTCTGATGCATCAAACACGAACTGTCTGCTCCCACAATATATTCTGCTCCGGTAGCCATATGCCTCATTACTTTATCATGTCCCATCTGTACAGATACGGCATCTTCTTCTATGGCGAACATACCGCCGAAACCACAACATTCGTCTTTTCGTTCCGGTTCTACGATTTCTATTCCTTCCACCAAAGACAATAGATCCCGCAATTTACTGAAATATGGGATATTCAATTCACTCGGAGACGACAAATTCATCAAACGAACCCCATGACAACTGTTCTGAATGCTTACTTTATGAGGAAATCTCGCTTTCAGAGAAGTCGGTTTAATCACATCATGAATAAACTCACAGATATCATATATTTTACCTTCACTGGCACAACGGTGCTTATCTTTTTGCAACAGCCGTCCATAATTATCCCTGACAAATACGACACAACTTGCCGAAGGTCCTACTATATAATCGTAATCTTTAAAACGTTCATCAAAACGACGGGCTAAATCAACTGCTTCATTTTCAAACCCGGCATTCGCCATCGGTTGACCGCAACAAGTCTGGTCTATCGGATAATCAACATCTACGCCCAAACTTTTCAGCAACTTATATGAAGCGACACCTACTTGAGGATATACCGCATTAATATAGCAAGGGATAAATAGAGCTACTTTCATCATCTTCTAAACGAATATTCAATTCTACTATGTTAAATACAAAATTAAAAGAAAGATGTATAGCGAACAAGAATATTTTCCAAAAACAATAGCGTATCTTTGCTGTCGTTTTTCCGATAAATTATAATTAACGGAAAAACGACAGCAAACGATTGATCGACTATTCAATTATAAAAACATGAACACAAAAACCAAAGGTTATATCTTAGGTATTATCGCAGCTGCAGCTTACGGAATGAATCCTCTGTTCGCTCTCCCTCTATATAAAGCAGGAATGAATCCTGATTCTGTTCTTTTTTTCAGATATCTGTTCGCTATTCCGGTATTAGGAATCATGATCAAGGCAAGAGGACGCAACTTCAAACTACAACGAAAAGAAGTATTACCATTGGTCATCATGGGACTATTAGTAGCACTCTCCTCATTAGCGCTATTTTTAAGCTATAATTATATGGAAGCCGGCATTGCATCAACATTGCTATTTGTTTACCCGATTATGGTAGCCCTGATCATGGCTTTCGTTTTTAAAGAAAAACTGACTCTACTAACGATTTCTTGCATTTTGTTGGCATTAGTCGGCATCGGATTACTCTATAAAACAAGTAGTGGTTCAACCCTTAGCACAACCGGAATAATTTTAGTAATGGTCTCCGCCCTTTCTTATGCAATTTATATAGTCGGTGTCAACAGGTCGATATTAAAAGAGATTGCGACACTCAAACTTACTTTTTACATTTTATTATTCGGAATGACTCTATTTTTGGTACGTGTCGATTTCGGGAAAAGCTTACTCACTGTCGATGCATGGTATCTTTGGGGAAATTTAATAGCTTTGGCTATTTTCCCGACAGCCATATCTTTCCTCTGTACTACTCAGGCTGTTCAATATATAGGATCTACTCCGACTGCAATTCTCGGAGCATTAGAACCCCTGACCGCTGTTTTTTTCGGAGTAACCGTTTTCGGGGAAGTTCTGACTCCAAGATTATGCTGCGGAATATTAATGATTATTCTGGCCGTAACCCTTATTATCGCAGGAGGAAATATAACTACTTATATGGTTCGTTTCAGGAAAATGTTTCCTAAACTTCCGATTAAAAAGAAGACTATTCATTAAGAAGAGCCTGCATAAATTTTCCGTCAGTTAAAAATCTTACATTATCAAACAAAAACATTCATCCTCTTTTTTCCGGATGCCAATTTGTTGATTCCCATTATACACCATACAGACAAGACAAACGGTGCAGTTAGCGTAACAATTCCTAATCTCATCCCAATAAATTGTAATAACATCGATATCAAGACAGATAATACTGCATAAAATGCTCCTTTCCATGTTCTATCGCCCAGAGCAATTGCGCACAACACACCGTTATATCCCATCAGTCCCATATTCAATACCGAGTATTCAACTCCCGAAAACAAAGAGACAACAACAGATAGTAAAGACGCCAGTACTACATAAAAAGCATTTAAACGAGAATTTAAAAATCGCTGCTAAAAAAACAATCCGGAGACGATTGTCTCACTCTGAAACATTACCTGACCGATATTCAGGCTGAACGCACGGAACAAGTCCGGCTTACACGCTATAACAGAAGAAGATGTCGGCAATAATAATGAAGGGAAAAAAAATGAACATATACCCAATAACAACCATACTGTTATAATAAACGGAGCTGTAAATCCCGGCAACCATCTTTGACTACCGAATAATAGGGTAACCCATGTAGAAAAAGCAGATGCGATAATCATCAATAATAAAGATACCAACGAAATTTGCATAAATACGCCTATTGCTATTCCCACTAACGTACCGTTAAAACCATACAATCCGGCTTTTATATCTTCCTGCTTATATCCCGACAAGTATGCTGTCAGTGTACCAGCGCCATTACCGGCTAAAGCCAACAATCCCATCTGCCATGAATTGAGAAATATCCCCAATAGCATTATTATTCCAGACAAAGCATTGTTCTGAAACATTACTTGCCCGATTCCTCTCCCTAATGTAAACAATGTGCTATTCACAAGTTCCGACTCTTAAACGGCTTTATCAAGACTATAATACAATTTTCCGAATATATGATCCGCTTCGTATAATATACACTCCCGGCAATAGAGGTATAGAAATATGTTTTATACGGTCTTTTACCGAAAAGGCTAAAGAGCCGTTTATCGTATATATATCGACGCCATCAACTTCATCTGTAAAACTCAAAGATAATATTCCGTTATTTGCCGATACGCTAAAAGTATCATCCTTCTCTGAACGAATAACAGCAGACGGTTGCAAATAATCGCTAATACGGATATTATCGATGTTAATACCATCAGAAGAATTTTCAGATTTAGCGATTTTCACCCGATAGTTTCCAGGCCGATTCACCAATACTTGAAACTCTTTCAGAGTCTTTTCAGGTGTAAGTCCAGATGCCACACACTCCCAAGATTCTCCCTGATCACCTGAAATATAAACCGCAATCCTCCCTTTCTTATCGGTATCATAAAACGCTGCCCAAAAACGGATGTAACCGATCCCATTCGACTTATCCTCTTTCATATAAATAGCTCCGGGATTACCAGACGTACTCTCCGTCAACCACAAATGAGCCGAAGCTCCGTCCCATTTGGCATCTTTTCCTGTTTCACCTAAAGTAGCACCTTCGAATACCCAAGGAATCGCATTATCCTCTCCATAAAAAACTCCTCCTCCATACATATCTCCGGAAACAGGCTTATATCCATTCTTTGTTTCAAAATCTTCAAAAATATTCCAATATACCGTTTCATCTTCTAACGGTTGTTCGGGTAAAACAAAATTTTTGAGATTCTTAATCCCCGGTAATGTCTGAAATAAAGACAAATTACCTTGCAAAAGCAACTTTTTATTCCAATACACAGGATATTCATCTAAATTACAAATATCCCTATTAGCCGCTCCTAACTGCACAGTCATACATTTTTCGAGACTGTATTCAAAAGGCATATCCGCAATCAGATAAGTAGATGTTCCTTCAAATGGAGGAGCCATATTATAAAAATGCTTATTATTACTATAATTAACATATTCTCCTACAATATAGCCGCTCACATAACACAACATATTATTGTTTTTCTTCGACAATGCTTCTTCTACCGTAAAAGGAGAAGAAACATAACCGTCACCGGCATACAGCGAAACCGAATGCAAAAAAGCTATAAACGCAATAAATAAACCTCGCATTACAATTAACATAAAATAAAACTACTCCATAAAACAAAATCTGTCCGAACTTATCAATTCGGACAGATTCCCGCTAAATATTATTCGACCTTCTTTTACTTCTTATCGACATGCTTCAATACAAAATCTTTCAGATCTTTTTTCTCCACAGCTCCGACAATCTGATCTACTTTTTTCCCGTTTTTAAAAAGAATAAATGTCGGAATCGATCTTATTTGATATTTTGTAGCCAAATCTTTATTCGAATCAACATCGACTTTTCCGAATTTGGCCTTTCCTTTCAATTCTTTAGCTATTTCATCGACAATCGGAGACATCTGTCGACATGGAGGACACCACGTTGCCCAAAAATCTACCAAAACAACACCTTTTGCCGTCTCGGCAGTAAAATTCGAAGCGTTCAACACTTTTACATCGCCACTGCTTGAACTACTTTTTTCCTGGGCAAAAACAGGGATGAACATCATCAACAATATAATCTGACTTAAATACTTTTTCATAACAATCATTTTTCAAGTTATTATACAAAGATAATCTTTTTCTTAAATAAATCCTTTTTAAAATGAATTATTAACAAAGCAATCATTAAAATTGAAAATAAATGAACGGCTGCAACTCGCTCGATTTTATCTGTATTACCAACACAATCAACAATGCAAACGCAAAAGCCTTAACGGGTACCGGAGACATTTCTATTTTCCTCGCCACACCCTCAGAATAACGATGAGGAAGAAAATGCAACAAAAATCCTAAACAGATAAAAAACAAGACATTGGCATATCCTGATACAAAATCCCAAACAATCTCCGGATGAAACTCGGTGAAAATACGGGAAAATACAGACTTTGCCACCTCCATAGAGGGAGACCTGAAAAATACCCAACCGATACAGACCAAATTAAATGTGAGGATTATGCTTAAAACATTAGTCCAATGCCAACGACTGCGCACTTCTTTAGATGCAGGGAATATGCTTCTGAACCATTTATGAAGTACCAATAACAATCCGTGCCAAGCACCCCACAAAACAAACAGTAAAGAAGCTCCATGCCAAAATCCGCCGATCAACATGGTCAGCATCAGATTGATATAGGTGCGGACTTTACCTTTACGATTGCCCCCCATAGATATATACAGATAGTCTCTTAACCATGAAGACAAGGAAATATGCCACCGTCTCCAAAACTCGGTGATCGATGTCGATTTATATGGAGAATCAAAATTGATGTTAAAACGAAAGCCTAACAACAATGCTATCCCTATCGCCATATCAGAATACCCTGAAAAATCACAATATATCTGTAAAGCGTAAGCATATACACCCATCAAATTTTCAAATCCTGTATATAACGTCGGATTATCAAAAATGCGATCTACGAAATTAAGACTGATATAGTCGGATATAACGACTTTTTTAAACAGACCAGCCATAATAAGGAACATTCCCCGACCGAACATTTCTCCGGAAACAAAAACCGGCTGTTTCATCTGTGGAATAAAATCCCGTGCCCTGACAATAGGCCCGGCAACTAATTGGGGGAAAAAGGAAACATAAAAAGCATAATCCCGCCATCTTTGCAAAGGTTCTATCTGTTTGCGGTAAATATCGATGATATAGCTCATCGACTGAAAGGTAAAAAACGAAATCCCTACGGGCAAAACAATATCGAATGGTTCGAATTGTCTGTTAACAGCACTATAAAACAGATCGAAAATAAAATTGGTATATTTAAAATACCCTAACATGCAAATATTAACGATAAGACTTAATGTAACTAACCATTTGCGTGATACTTTTCGTTCTGTACGATACAAAAGTCTGCCTATAAAAAAATCGAATGTACAGACAAATATAAGCACCAATAAATAAATACCGCTCGATTTATAATAGAAATAGAATGAAAACAACATTACATATAGATTCCGCAACAGTTCATTTTTACGGCAATAGCGGTATAAAAACAAAAATGCAAGGAACAAGAAAAAGAAAAAGCCGCTATTGAACAACATCGGGTTATTCGGATCATATAGGAACTGAACACCCAATTTATGAATATCCAATCCAAGCTTTTCAAATATCTCACCCAACCAATTATTATTTTCCAACATAATCGTTATAACCTTTTATAATCGCATCATACAGCAAGTTTCCCTGCAATTCATATCCCTTTATATTAAAATGTATCCTGTCTCGCGCCGAAAGCTGATATTTCATCCATGACTTAGCTGATCCCCGACCTCCGGATATCGAGAAAAGATCCCAACAGGCAAGGCCTTTATCGACAGCATACCTACGGATTGTTTCAGCAACCTTCTCGACTTTTGTATTAGTAACATAGGTATAATAATACTTCTTTTTCCCCTTTCGCCGGACTCGCCGATGACATTCAGGAGGTGTAGTCAATAGAAATACTGCTTCGGGATGAATATCCCGCAACATAGACACTGCCCGGTCTATTTGGTCATAAATATCTTTTTGGTCACATTTTCCGAAAGCTTCATTTGTTCCTAATGATAAAATGATAAGATCCGGAGTCAATGCAGCAGTCTGATTCAAAACTTGTCCGGCCTCGACATAATGAGAATAACAACTCCCGTTAATACCCGATGAGTGATACAATATACCCGAATTTCGGTTTTCAAGACTCATAGCATAATAAATACTCGTATCACCGAGCATAGACTGCCCCTTCAAATGAAGGTTACATACTAATGTATCTAATTCGATACGAGAAGCATACGGCCACCGAGTAGAACAATAATTCACTCCTTTTTTTTGCGAAACGACAGATAAAGACGATGTTCCCGGATGATGAAAAACCGTTACCGAACAAAAAGCATTGCAAGAATCGGTCTTACTCAAAGTCGCAATATCAAAAAAGAAAGATGTATCCCGAGTTGCCACAGCTATTCCCCCAATTCCCGGACACGGATAATTCTTGCGATCGACACACCGACTCCCGAACCACGATGCTGTCGAACGGATTGCATAGTCACGAGGCTCATTACTCTTGATCAATTTCAAAGGGACGATCAGCCCTCTACCCGCATTTCCAAAATCGGAGTGAAAACGGCACATCATTTGTCCGCTCAAGAAACCGGCCTGAATATGGGAATCCCCAAGATGAAGAATATTAACTACTTTCCGAACCGTATCTGTATCCGACTTCAAAATCTTCAATTTTTCATAAAACAAAGCCATCGTATTTAAAGAATCGGACAAAATATTTTCTTTCACACGAATAAACGGGAACTCCGTCAAACTATCCTTGACAGTAACGGATATATTCATTTGAGCATTCGTTACACGAAAAAAGCACAAAGAAAATACAAGAGTGCAAATAATGATAAAATATCTCATAATCCCGACTTCTGATTATAGCAGTACATTAATGCTTCAACAAACTTTTTTGCTATCGGACGTCCTCCGGCATGTGTAATATGGGTATAATCTTTATTTGCCCAAACCGGTTTATGCTCTACATAAGAGACCATACTATTCTCCCCTCCCATCGCCATAAAAGTATCCCAAAAAACAGATTTCGTATCTCGTGCGATTTTTCGCTGGGCTGCAATCATTTCATATATCTCGGGCATCGTTTCAAATCCGTTTGTTCCCCGCCTGCTCCGATCACCGATTCCCATAATAAGAATATCCGAATCGGGATAGCACTCCTTCAAATGCCGAACAACCTTTACCATTCGGTCGGCATATGAACGATAATCATAAACATCTTTAGAAACGACATTTTGTCCGTATTCCAATACAATCAAATCATAATCTATATATCGGGACATTTCACGGCTAAGAGAAACATTTACCTGAGACAAATTTGTTCCGGAAGTACCTCTCAAAGAGTAGTTATCGACACATATCCCGGTTTTGTCATTTAAATACACTCCAAAGGCAGTAAAACCCGATGGATGAGATAACTTAATATCCAACGAAGAAATTTCACCCTCTATTTCGATACATTGCAAACTATCTGCCGAAAGCGGGTTATACACACGAGCATCCTCCTTATTGATAGCTAAACGAATCTCCGTATTCTCCCGATTTACAAACAAAAATTTCGCTGAACCAAAAGCACTCAGCCCTTTCAATGACGAAGTGCCTTTAAAAGTTGCAGATACTCCGTCTTCAGGTATAAAATATTGACCGGCTATAAAAATACTATTTTTATCCAGCTTTGTATGACTCACGGTCGACACGGTCGACCAATGATCGAACTGATGTCTGACCGTCCGTCGAAAACCCGCTGTCATCGAAGCCATAGGAACATACCCGACTCCTCTCCCACCAAAACGTTCTTGCAATTCTTCTCGAATATTCTGAGTCAAAATATCGGCCTCTATAAAAGAATCTCCCAAAAAAGCTATTCTCACCGGACGTTTTTTCACTTCATCCAGCGCATGACAAAAGCGATTCAGTCCCGACCCGTCTTCAGAATAATCTTCAAATAAAACGTATCCATCAGGCTTGTATATAAGCTTTTTGGGCAAAACCGCCGTATCTTTCTTCATGACTAATGTATCAGAATCGGCAATAACAGGCCGATCCGGCTCTTTTGCATGCGACTGCGGTTTCACCAGACGAATATCGGAAAGCATATCTACCTTGCGGGAAGTAAACGAACCTACTTTTATCTCGGGAACGAATGAAAACAACACAAGGAACAACAATGTCCACAAGAGTGTTTTAAACACATCATTCAAATAATCTTTCTTCATTCTCCTCAAAAATATCTCTACCTGAAATTTACCAAGAAAACAATAGAGTATTGCCTATTACATTAAAACGAGTGCAAAAGTATTATTTTTTAATTCATTATCATGTATATTTTCTTTAGAACCTGCTTAAATTTTCCGATGCAGGAAATTATATCGGGTTATCTCTATATTTTTTCAATCGGTTTCCCCCGCTTTCACTCATTAGATAGCCCGTTATCATCCTTATAAAAAAACCAGAATAGCCTCTAAAAAATTATCAAAACTTTCCCCATATAAAATTTAGAAAGCTTCTTACCGACATAAATATTGATAAATTCATTTTTTATCCTTAATTTAGCTTTTCGAAAAATATCCCAAATAACCGATTCCATGCTTTATCTGAATATAATTCAAAACATCGATCAGTGGGTATATAATAGTCTGTACGTAATATATCTGATCACTATTATAGGTACAATTTTGGTTATTATATCGGAAAACCGCAATCCGGTGAAAAGTATTGCGTGGATAGTCGTTCTTCTCTTCCTACCTATTGTCGGCATCGTCTTTTACTTCTTCTTCGGTCAGGAATATAGAAAACAGCACATGATTTCACGAAAAGGAAAAAGAAAACTTCAACAACTTACAGAAGACCCCGATGTAGATCTACAAGAAATGCCTTTATCCGAAGAAAGTAAACAACAGATACGGTTGGCATACACACTCGGGAAATCAGGACTACATCCCGGTAATGAAGTAACGGTTTTCACCAACGGAAAAGATAAGTTCGCCTCTTTGATAGAGGATATAAAAAATGCCGAAACATTCATTCATCTGCAATATTATATTTTTGCCAACGACCGACTCGGAAATACGATTAAACAACTCTTAATCGATAAAGTCAAAGAAGGAGTAACCGTACGGGTTATTTATGATGATGTAGGTTGCTGGAAAGTAAAACAACATTTTTTTGACGAAATGGAGGCAGCAGGTGTCAATGTGCGCCCATTTCTAAAGGTCACTTTCCCTCAGTTAGCCAATAAACTGAATTACCGAAATCACCGGAAAATAGTCATTATAGACGGAAAAATAGGATATGTAGGAGGAATGAACATTGCAGACAGATATAGAGACGGTGTACCATGGGGAATATGGAGAGATACGCACCTACGGATTACCGGTCCTGCCGTATACGGATTACAAACTGCATTTTCTATCGACTGGAGTTTTACGACAAGAGAGTTGCTGTCCGACAACATCTATTTTCCGCCCGTACCACGCACCGGAAACATAAATGTTCAAATTCTCACCAGCGGCCCGATAGGCGAATGGAAAGGTATTTCGCTCTCATTTCTGAAAGCCATTTCAAATGCGAAACAGCATATATACATACAAACTCCGTATTTCCTGCCTACCGAAAGTCTGATGAAAGCTTTGCAGGTCGCGGCACTTTCTAAAGTAGATGTAAGATTAATGTTGCCAGAAAAGTCTGATTCACCCATCCTGCAATTAGCATCTCACTCATACCTGACCTCTATGCTAAAAGCCGGTATTAAAATATATTTTTATCAGAACGGTTTTCTTCATGCCAAAAGCATCACGATCGACAACGAATTTTCAACGATAGGATCAACAAATTTGGATTTCAGAAGTTTCGACCACAATTTTGAAATAAATGCGTTCATGTACAGTAAGGAGCTCACCACACAAATGAAAAATATCTTTTTGGACGATCAAAAAAAATGCAGACGCATCACTCTGAATTTATGGAAAAAAAGACCTCTTTGGCATAAAATATGCGAATCGGTAGTACGATTATTAAGCCCTGTATTATAACTCTAATCTATCTTCTGCAAGATTTTGTTCCAAATTTATCAAATAAAGATGCTCCGTAGCCCTGGTAAATGCGGTATAAAGCCATCGAAGAAAGTCCAGTTCAAGCCCTTCGGCACGTATATACCCCATATCCACAAATACATTCTTCCATTGTCCTCCTTGAGCTTTATGACAAGTAACAGCGTATGCATATTTTACTTGTAAAGCATTAAACCAAGGATCAACTTTTATTTTTTTCATCTTCTCCCGTTTATTAGGAACATCATAATAATCCTCAAGGACATTCATAAAAAGACGATTATTCATTTCCATAGTTAAGGAAGGAGCGTCGGACATCAATGTATCCAAGATAATTTTAGATTCTATTTCCACATCATAATCAGGAAAATAAAGTGCAACATCAGCAAAACGAAATCCGTACATTTCACGAGTATTCCTCACCTTTACGACACGGGCGACATCTCCATTGGCTATAAAATCGAGATCTTTATACTCCCGACTCCAAAAATAGTTATTCTTCGCAACCAAAAGCAAGTCTCCCGAAGTAAGCTCTTCTTCCCGATAAAGTATCTGATTGCGAATTCCTTGATTAAAAATCCCAGCACGTTTATTGGAACGTGTTATTACAATTGTGTCATCCATTCCGTCCCGACTATATGCAGAAGATAAAGTTTCGATCAGATCTTCGCCCCCGACCCGCTGCACATCAGCGTAACCTTGCAAACGTATTTTCGGAAGCGGTAACGGACTTTCTCCCATCAACATACGCAAGCGGGTAGCATTAAAAAGAATTCCTGAATTATCTGACTGACGAGCAACCTGGCGTAATTCAAAATCTATAACAGACAACCCGTATTTCATCAGACTACTTTTCTCAAGTGCAGGGCTTCGAGTCTGTCCTACCGGAGGCAACTGAGCTGAATCTCCCAATAAAATCAAGCGACAGCCTTCTCCCGCATAAACATATTCTACCAAATCATCTAATAACCGACCTGAGCCATATATCATCTGTTCACCGCCACCATTGGCAATCATAGAAGCCTCATCGACAATAAACAATGTATCTTTATGCAGATTGTCGGTTATCTGAAAACCCTCATAATCTGCCGAAAAAACTTTTTGCCGATATATCTTTTTATGAATCGTATAAGCCGGATGATCTGCATAGCCTGAAAAAACTTTTGCAGCTCTACCCGTAGGTGCCAACAGAACGGTCTTCCGTTGAAATCCGGACAAAGTCCGTACCAATGCTCCGATCAAAGAAGTTTTACCCGTACCTGCATATCCGTTAATTAAAAACAAAGACTGGGAATCCCGATCGAAAAGAAACATGGCAAGTCGCGCGATCAGTTCGGCCTGCTCCTCCGTAGGAGCATATGGCAAATTATCCGCAAATTTTCGAATAAAAAATTCGTTTATCATCTTATTAAAAAATAAAGTAGAATACAAAAATAGGTCATACGGTTTTCTTTTGCTATTTTTGCAATAAGAATCCGGCTTTAAAAGTCTGTCTAAACTGGCAATATCCAGAAAAAGAATTATGGGAGAACAAATATACAAAATAACACCTCCTGAAAAAACGGAGAATTATATTTTATCGATTCGTTTGAGAAACGACGGATGTTATTTTGCCATATCCGATCCGACAACCAATAACTCTTACAAAGGACAAAATATCGTATTTCCACCGACCGGAAATACCCCTCTTCAATCTATCGAAGAAGCAGTGTATAATCAACCCGTTTTATTAAAAACTTTTCGTAAAACATATATAATACTACAATCTCCCCGATTCACGCTCATTCCCCAATCCATTGAACCGGAAGCTGATAAACTGAACATATATTACGATTTTTGTTTTCCCGACCATACAGACAAAATCCTTTGCAACGAGTGGCAAAGAAATCAGTTATATAATCTGTTCGGTGTGAACAAAGATATTTATGCTTTTTTAAAAAGGACTTTCGACAATCCACTGTTTTTGCATCAACTGACTCCCTTATGCGAATACTTTTATAAGCGAAGTAAAGTCGGAAATAATTCTAAAATGTATATTCACCTGCAAAAAAAATGGATAGATATAGCGTGTTTTAACAAAAAAGGATTACTATTCGCCAATTCATTCGAATATGGAGACATTCATGATGCGGCTTATTATATACTCAATGTTTGGGAGCAACAAGGATTTGACCAAGAAAAAGACGAGCTTCAACTTACCGGAGACAAAGAACCTCGACAAATCATAACCCGCATTGCTCAAGAATATATCCGTCAGGTAATGCCGTCGATTTTTCCTCCCCAACTTTTTAAATTAGGAAAAGAAACCCTCGAAGCACCTTTCGACTTAACAGTTATACCTCTATGCGAATTATAAGCGGAAAATACGGAAAAAGAAGATTTAACGTCCCGTCCAATATAAAAGCCCGTCCCACAACAGATTTTGCCCGGGAAAATTTGTTCAACGTATTAAACAATCTGATCGATTTCAACGGCCTGACAGCTCTCGATCTTTTTGCAGGAACCGGAGCTATCAGTTTTGAATTACTATCACGAGAATGTGCTAAAGTCGTGTGTGTCGAAAATTATCCGGTACAATATAACTTCATCCGCAAAGTCATGCAACAACTGCACGCAGATAATTTAGTCCCGATAAAAGGAGACGTATTCAAATTTATTCCGGCATGTAAAGAAAATTTCGATCTTATATTTGCCGATCCTCCCTACGATTTATCCAATTTCGGCACAATCCCGGAGCTTGTACTCAATTCAGATTTACTAAAACCTGAAGGAATTTTCATAATAGAACATTCGAAATCGTACGACTTTTCGATACTACCCGGATTTGATCAAAAACGGACATACGGAAGTGTAAATTTCAGCTTCTTCAGAAACATTCATAAAACAGTAAAATAGCTCAACTTATTTACCTGCTCTGTTCTAAATAAATATGTGTCAACCGGGAAACAGCATAATTCTCCAATTCGGTATAAGGAACACGGATATATCCGGAAAGTCCTTCCGGAACAGACTCTATTTCAATAGAATAAAAATAGGCATTTATGATACGATGCGACAAAACATGGCGTTTCTGCAACGGTAAAGCCGTCACTTTTACTTTTCCTAAACCGTTGAATATCCGACAGTACTCTTCGGTATGTTGCAACTCTTCAAATGAACACTCTTTATCTGTTTCGATCAACACAAATTCATACAAATTCTCCCATATATCCTTTCCTTTGCGTTGCCGTATCCATGTATCCCCCTGATAGGAAATACAGAGATAATTAAAAAAACGCGGCTTCACAACCGTTTTACCTTGTTTTACCGGAAGTTTTTCTATACGTCCCGAAATAAGAGAAAGACATTTGTCCGATAAAGGACACAACTCACAACGAGGTGAACGAGGTACGCATTGCAATGCTCCCAACTCCATAATCGCCTGATTATATACATCAGGATGTTTCTTATCCAAAAGTTCTGATGCCAGTTTTGCAAAAAGTTTTTTCCCCCGAGTCGAATCGATAGGGACATCTATATCGAAAAGACGAGCCAGAACTCGATATACATTTCCATCGACAACGGCATAAGGTTGACGATATGCAAACGAACAGATTGCCGCTGCCGTATATTCTCCAATTCCTTTTAAAGAGAGTACATCTTTATAACTTTTTGGAAAATGCCCACCAAAATCGTCCATAATTTGCCGAGCGGCAGTATGTAAATTACGAGCACGACTATAATACCCGAGTCCCTGCCAATACTTCAAAACCTCATCCCCCTCAGCTTCCGCCAAAGAGGCTATATCCGGGAAACGAGTCATAAAGCGGTTAAAATAATCAAGTCCTTGTATGACTCGGGTTTGCTGAAGAATTACCTCCGATATCCAGATAACATACGGATCGGTAGTATTCCGCCAAGGCAAATCTCTTTTATTCTCTAAATACCATTTTTCTAACGGAACGGTAAATTCCATATTTTTCATACCGGACATATTTTTCAAAAACTTTTAAAACCGACGACAAAAGTAAAAAAATGCGATGAAAACAGATAGAACATACCCCGAATCATTGCCGAATTAACTATTAATCCGTAAGTTTGTAAATAAAAAAACAATTTTCATGGCAAAGAAAAAACAAACGATATACAGTAAAGACTGGGCATCCCTGCATCCTTATCAAGGATCAGCCCGTACAGATTTTTACTATACGACAATTGCAAATAAAATCTATACTGTACTTGATAATCTACTGGAAAACGAAATATCAGATGAAAATCTTTTTTATCTGGAAGAAGAAGAAAAAAAGCAACTGGCTTGTACTCTTACCTCATATTTCGAAGATATTATTTCAGAAGCCGGTATCTTCAGGGCATTTATTGAGGAACATTACCGGAAATATAATTCTCCTCTCCCGTTTTTTCCATGCAACGACTACGCAAATGGAGAGATTAACACAGAGGATATACAATTTCTGATATGGCATTATTTTATGCAATTAAGCAGAGGAGAAATCCCCTATTCTCCCGAAACTCCTATTTTTTCCCGAATAGCACAAAAAGTCATGGAAATTCTGGATGAAGAATACGAGTCAGCTCCGGCAAACGAAAAATTAAAAGATTTTTTCATTTTATCTCCAAAAGAGAGCACCAATTTATATTCTCTACAAGCACGTTTTGCTTGGTTAGCAACCGAATCCTATCTTTTCCAATTCAACGGCAGACAGATGCAAGAAGAAGTGGATGAGATAGTGGCATCTGCAAAAGAAGACGGAACAGAAGAATATCTTCCGGATATGGTAAATGTCTTGTGTAATGATTTTGCATATAACCTGATCACAGAATTTATGCAATACTCTCCTGCCCAATGGCTTGCCATTCTTTTAGGAAAAGAACATCCGGCATACGAAGCTTTAAAAAATTTGTCCCGCAAATATTCAGGTTATTTCGATTTTGTCGATGAAGATAAATATAATGCTCGTTTTCGGCATATCATTACCGGTGAAATTATCGAAGTCACACAAAAATCCTTAAAAGGATTTCCTGAGGATATGAAAAGCGATAAAACAAGTCTGTATGCGGGATTCGTACGCTGGCAAAACGAATGGTGGATTATGGGATTGGTAAATACTTATCCCAAATCGGAAGATCTGACAGAAGAAATAGATAAAAGGGCAGAAGAAGAATCGCACATCTTCGAAGAAAAAACAGACTTGCCTGAAAATGAACAAGAAATTATCTTGAAAGATATACTGGAAGATACCGATCTCGAAGAAGGTGAAACGCCATTAACTTCTGAAGAAACCGCATGGATAGCCGTATTGAGCGATGAATTAGGGGTATCCTTTATGGAAAATGCCGTGCAAAAAGGTAAAGTCCCCGGATTAAAATTCGATGGAGAAAACGGTCATAAGCTACTACATGACAACTTAGACTTTATACTCCGTTACATCAAACGTTAATAACATTTCTAATTTATTTTCCGATATGATTATAAAAAAGACTTCAAGTTTTTTGCTCTTTATTTTTTCGGTATTCTCATTACAAGCCGAAACAATCAAAACTAAGGTAAAAAGCGATGCTATGAATAAGGACATCCCTTGCGTAATCATTACTCCTACAAACTACAATCCGTCTGTAACTTATCCGGTCATTTACTTATTGCACGGATATGGAGGAAATCAAGATACATGGCCGAATATTAAAAAAGATCTTCCTCAAATGGCAACACAAGACAGCATAATTTTTGTCTGTCCTAACGGAGAAAACAGTTGGTATTGGGATAGTCCGCTAAATAAAGAATCTCAATTCGAAACATTCATATCAAAAGAACTGATATCTTATATCGATAAGAATTTTTCTACCCGCAACGACAAAACAGGTAGAGCTATTACCGGTCTAAGCATGGGAGGTCACGGGGCTTTATGGCTGGCTATCCGTCATCAGGATATATTCGGAGCAGCCGGAAGCACCAGCGGAGGAGTAGATATTCGCCCCTTTCCCGACAATTGGGATATGAAAAAACAGTTGGGTGAATATATCAACAATAAAGAAATATGGGACAATCACACGGTCATCAATCAAATAAATAAATTACAGGACGGAACACTCGCCATTATTTTTGATTGCGGATTTAAAGATTTCTTTTTTGAAGTAAATAATAATCTCCATAATGCCCTATTAAAACAGGGTATCGCACATGACTATATTGTCCGTCCCGGTGAACATAATTCTCAATATTGGGGGAACTCTATAGACTATCAAATATTGTTTTTTAAGAAGTTCTTTCAAAAGAAATTGCCAAAATAAGTTCTATTCAGGTCACCTTTACGTTTTCATTCGCCGAATCACATGTTATCATTTTTTTATAAAAACAATAAACATCCTCAAAAAAAAACGAAGAACAGACTTAAAGCAAAATTTAAACGTACCTTTATATTCATTAACAACAAAATAAATATATAAATTTTGTTAATATACAATTTTTTATTATAATACCATTTGTAAAATACATTTTCTGCAATTATATTTGCAACATGTTTTTTCATAGTATTAGATTTAAGGTTTACAAAGATTGGTTGTCGTGAGACAACCATTTTTTATTTTAATCGTAAATCAAAAAGGGGGCGACCCAAAAGATTTTTTTAGAGTTTGGTCTCTTTTTCTTTTATA